>Ga0302227_10000049_pt1 | contig 126216 bp, 89 predicted proteins | sample II_Palsa_N1_1_FD_193525 | JGI IMG/M metagenome (GOLD analysis project Ga0302227, IMG submission 193525) | Peat permafrost microbial communities from Stordalen Mire near Abisko, Sweden - II_Palsa_N1_1 | ecosystem: Environmental > Terrestrial > Soil > Palsa > Peat permafrost | place: Sweden... | reverse complement strand
TAGAACTAGCAGCCTTGATTTGAAATTTAATGAAAAAATTAGCTTCCAGTAGGAAGTAGGCCTTTTTATGCCTTGCTTAGGAGTAACTTCAAATTTAAGTATGTCTCGTTTGAGCGGGAGCCGCTGCTCTTTATTAACGATTGTTGTAGAAAGACCTAATCTTTGTTAAAATAATTATTTAATGCCAAGAGAATAAACTTCCAAAATGGGGAGTTTATTTTAAGCAGATCCTCAGCTAATAAATTTAATCATCCCGAGAAAATAAAATCATGAACAATCCTCTGCACCACTTGCCAAAACTTGCAACTTTAAACTATTATTTTCAGTTGATCATACAAGAAGGCCTCTCTCGAAGTCTGGTACTTAAAAACAAAATAATCGCACATTTTTCTTGGCAACATCTTTTCTTTGTGGGCCCATTGATTTACTTACTGAAGGCTGTTCATAGTCTACAAAATGATAACAAAATTCTAAAAGACAGCTTTGTGACACTCCATGCGGACAATCAAAAGATTAACAACACCTTGGATAGAAGGCTGGTGGAATTTGCACTTTTGGCGGTATACAACCTCTTGTCACAAAAAAAAATCAAAGCAACTCTTGCAAATTTAAAGGCTGAAAGTTTGGCTCTCACCCAAAAAGTTACCCACCTGGCAGATTGCACCGCAAACTTGCAAGTTCAAGTATCTGAGCAAGCCCAAACCACCACAGCAGGCATCATCCAGCTACAGACTCAATTAGATGCGACTTCTTTTTTGTTAGGCAGCGACCGAGGCTCTCATCAAAATAGCTCAGCTTCTCTGATGGCCGAGCTTCAAAAAATGCTCAGTGAATATCAGCGCTTATTACCAGAAACGAAGATCGCAGACCATACACTTGCAGAAGCTACCAAACAGCAGCCTATGGAGACGACAGCTGTCATCGATCTTTCCACCCCTATGGCTACTGGAGAGTCTTCCTCTATATTTTTTTTAAAGACTCAGATCCTAGCCCAAGGCTCTTCTTTGCAGGTTAATACCGATGATGCCGATGCAGAAACAAACAACAGCTCTATATCACCCGTCAGCACCAATATTACACCGCCCGCTATCCATCTACTGCAAAATGATCCGCATCATATCTCCACCCCGCTTAAAAGGACCCTTCTCAAACCTGCAAAGCCAGGTCAAACACAACTCACGTTTAAGTGATGTATACCGTTTGGATTTTGGTTTACGGTAAGGCTATAGGTAAGCCCATCTATTTCTATAGTTGAGGACCAACACAAACACTCATAAAAATTATGAAGAGATGCCTGAGATAACAGACCTCAAAAGATACTGAAAAGTGAGATTTTTTGTACTCCTACCTTAGCGAATTAAAATATATCTTTGATTTAGCCTCGTGCACTGGCTGATAAGCAATCGCTCCCATAACAGTCACCTTGAACGGCAGGGAACCTTGATAACCGGTGTCTTGCCAATTGGAGACCAAGTTCTTTTCAGGTAGGGATGCAGTATTAAACCGCTTTCATCTTCAAATACAAGGGTCCCTTTGCTCTTAATGGCTTCTTTTATTTCTGGCCATGTTTTTACCCAGGTTTCGACACCTCCTTCATCACCTTCCTTGGCTCTGGCGCTAGGTTTCTGCGAACTCCAACCCATGCGGATTAACAGACGCCATGCCGTGGCCACGTTGACGGATTTTTTCAACAAAATAGCAACCACCTTTGCTACCAAAGGACAGGTCGATAAATCTACCTCGGATCCTGCTGCTTTAGGATCTTTGAGTAATATAGCTGCCAGTCGCTTTAGGCCTTAAGTATCCACCAGCCGAGAACGGCTACGGTTCCTCTTAGAGGCTAAGCCCTCGGGCCCCATTTCTTCATAACAATTCAACCATGCTTGAAGGCTGCGCAACGAGACACTGGTTCTATTGGCAGCTTCTTTGTCTGTTAACCCTTTTTCAAGCACATCATTAACCGCCCTAAAGCGTCTTTTTTCAAGCTCTTTTTGAGTGTCTATAGGTCTCCTATTATTATCGTTATCAGACTAGAATTTATCAGTAGCATTTTAATCTGAAGGCTTAATCGAGGAAAGCAAGCACACGGGTTGTCGGTTATTGATGAAATGCTTAATAGCCTTATTAATAAACCAAAATAGAGATGTTCAACTGAGGTATCCCCACGTTTTTTGATAAAAAAGTGCTTTAAATTCAAATAGTTGTGAGATCAATGATAATAACGTTGATTGTATTCCTGCCTGGAAACCATAAGCGTGTCATGCCAGCGAAGGCTCGTCGAGACTCAGATGTTAGCCAATTCTCTGAAGACACCATGTTATACAAGCTCATCCAGTAAAAAAAGCTTAAAAAAGCCTGGATCCCAGCCTTCGCTGGGATGACAAAGTGCACAAGATCTTTCATCAAAGATGGATGCCAGACAATGCGAAGCATCGGATGGTGGGATGACAAAAAACCAATGCAAAATTTCGTAAGGATACCTCAGTGATGTTCAACCTAAATGAAGGAGACCCTTATCATTCCTCACAGCGAATACTTGCTTATTTGTTATTAAACAAATAAAATATTTAACTCTTACTAATATTATAAATTAATAAGTAGAGAATTATTATGAACAAAGATATTTTTAATCAAACATCCTCTTCTATCAGCTCAAAACCTGTGGGTGAGGCACAGGGCTTTGCTACCACAACTCACGCTGATTTAAATAACGACGTGGTGAAGCTTTATTTAAGCTTTTTATCACCCGATGAAATTGCAAAAATAAAAAGGGTGTCTTGGGGTTATTATCAAGGAGCCAACCAATTTTTAAATCATTACCGCTTGATTGATAAAGAGTGCCAAGAAAAAGTTGGGCTTAAATTTCTAAAATTAGAATTATCTCATTTTAAAAGCTTCATTTTAGTTCAAAATCCTCAAGGGCAAAGACAAGTATATACTTGGGGAACTAATGGGTTCGGTCAGCTGGGCTTGGGGCATAACAATGCTGTGAACCGCCCCACTCTGCTGCCTTTCCCAAACTCCCAAGCCAATTGGACGCTAAACAACATTGTTGCTAGTGAGGTTAGCACCTTCGCCATCTTTCAAAATGCTGAAGGGCAAAGCCAAGTGTATTCGTGTGGAGATAATAGTTTCGGTCAGCTAGGCTTGGGGCATAACAATTCTGTGAACCGCTTCAGTCTGCTGCCTTTCCCAGACTCCCTGGCCAATTGGACGCTAAACAACATGGTTGCTAGAGGGAGCGGGGTTAGCAGCAGCAGCACCTTCGCCATCTTTCAAAATGCTCAAGGACAAAAACAAGTGTATGCTTGGGGAGCTAATGAGTTCGGCCAGCTGGGCTTGGGGCATAACAATGCTGTGAACCGCCCCAGTCTGCTGTCTTTCCCAAACTCCCTGGCCAATTGGACGCTAAGCAACATTGTTGCTAGCGGGGCTAGCATCTTCGCCATCTTTCAAAATGTGGAAGGGCAAAGCCAAGTGCATACTTGGGGAGCTAATAGGGTCGGCCAGCTAGGCTTGGGGCATAACAATGCTGTGAGCCGCCCAACTCTGCTGCCTTTCCCAGACTCCCTGGCCAATTGGACGCTAAACAACATGGTTGCTAGCGGAGCTAGCACCTTCGCCATTTTTCAAAATGCGGAAGGGCAAAGCCAAGTGCATACTTGGGGAGCTAATGAGTTCGGCCAGCTGGGCTTGGGGCATAACCATTATGTGAACCACCCAACTCTGCTGCCTTTCCCAGACTCCCTAGCCCATTGGACGCTAAACAACATGGTTGCTAGCAGGACTAGTACCTTCGCCATCTTTCAAAATGCTGAAGGGCAAAAACAAGTATATGCTTGGGGAGCTAATGGGTTCGGCCAGCTGGACTTGGGGCATAACAATGCTGTGAACCACCACCCAACTCTGCTGTCTTTCCTAGACTCCCTGGCCAATTGGACGCTAAACAACATGGTTGCTAGCGGAGCTAGCATCTTCGCCATCTTTCAAAATACTCAAGGGCAAAGCCAAGTGTATGCTTGGGGAGATAATGAGTTCGGCCAGCTGGGCTTGGGGCATTACAATGATGTGAACCGCCCCAGTCTGCTGCCTTTCCCAGACTCCCTGGCCAATTGGACGCTAAACAGCATTGTTTCTAACGGGGTTAACACCTTCGCCATCTTTCAAAATCAAGGGCAAAAACAAATGTATGCTTGGGGATATAATCCGTCCGGTGAGCTGGGCTTGGGGCATAACAACAGCGTTCAAACTCCAACCTTAATCCCGTTTTTTAAGGGGGCAACGGGTCCGGGTCAATTACCTCTTCAAAGAAAAAAGATTTTGAATTCCTTAAGTTCAAGCTCTGCAGTTACTTCCTCAATCAGCAGTGCGCCGCTCACTGCATCAAGCAGTTCCTCTCATGTTAGGGTACCAAGCTTACCTGGAACATTGACTTCTCTGAATGCTCAAGCTCCAAGACCGGAGGGTCACAAACGCCAAGCGGGCGACAGCCCTGAAAGGGAAATTTCATCGGCTACCGCCAATGCAAAGAAAATCAGAAGTTCGTTCCTTTTGGAAAGCTCGTCTTCTTCCTCTTCCAGCAGTTCCTCCAATCCTGAGCTTGCTAATAGTCTGTCTCAAATAAAAGCTGAGTGGGGCAAACAGAGCGCTAATTTGGTTCAATCAACTTCCTCTTCCCCAAACACTCCTAGGGTGAATTCTTATTTAAGCAGTCAAAGCGGCCTCAGCCAGACTGAGTCATCCTCTCAGATTGCCGAACCGGAACAAAAGCCATCTTCAAATAGCAGTAGCCGAAACAACTCTCAAAAACCAGGCTAAAGGCGGCAATGATAAACGCGATAATAGAACACCCAACAAGTAATCCATAGGCTATTAAGAGAGAAATGTTCAAACTGCTTTTTACGTTCACGGTATGGAATATAATCAATATCTTTTTTCTTTTTTTGTCCTTCCGAGCCTGTCTTTAAATTCAGCTTTAAAGCCCAGCAGCTCATGATAGTTATTACCCAACATATAGTCTTAGTGCTGAGCATGTTAATTAACTATTAAAAGCTTTAAAATTAACTTTGTCGCATTGGGTCTTGAATGTCTCCCTTATCAGTGATGACATAGATGTGCAGTGCCTGATCAGGTTCTGAATCAAGCGCCTATAGACAAAGACGACCTCCTATTTAGATGATTGACGCCTTCTCAAAGAGAGGGATATGATCACCTTGCCAGAATTCTATAGGGGCTATAAAAAAATGAAACCTTCTGACACCGACACCAGCCGCTTTTTATTATCAGAAACAAACAGCCAGCAGTTCAACTCTTTTAATCAACCGCTCAAAAGCAGGACGGCCTCATACGGGAATTTTTTACCTGCCCACTCTCTCGATGAGCAAGATCCCAGCCCTAGCCAAGAAAAACATCAGCTACTGCTCTCGCTCAAACAGCTAAGAAAGGAAAATCAACAACTCAAAGCCACCAAAACCGAACTCACTAACAAGCTGCAGCTTTTAGAACGCGAAAAGACGCTTTTAGTAGAAAGAACGACAACCTTGCCCAGTAGCCTGGAGCTTCTTAAAAAAGAAATCCAAGATGAATGGCAAAAATCACAGGCATCTGAGCGGGAAGCTTTCGCAGAAAAATTTCAAAAACAAAATAAAAACTTGAGAATTTTAGCCAAAAGCCAAGTCTCTTTTCTAAAGCGGATCAGGGAACTGGAAAGCAGACTGCATCAAACCTCAACGTTGACGCCAAGTTCTATAGCCAATTACTGGCAAACTCGGCTACAGTTTAAACCCTTAGCCCTGCAACCTTTCATTGAAATGGCCTTAGAACCTTTGCGATCCCTGTTAATGCTTATAAATCCGAAATATACCAACTACCCACCCTTGCCAGAGAATTTACCACAACAAAAAGCTCTACAAGGCGTTCATAACACGGATTTTTTAGCGCAACGTTTACAAGCTTTACAACTTGATTTTGGCAGCCAAGTCACTCATCATAAGAAAACACCGATCATTGAGCCGCCTATGGGCAAACCTTTGACTCTAGCCTTTGAAAGAATGCGATCGAAAATCACCATTGCCGCTCCAAGTACATTATTGCAATCTACAACAAGGCTTAAAATCTAATTCAATAGGCGGCTTTCATTGGCTGCTAGATCAACAGTGAGTGTTTTTCCTAAAGCCTCAGCTTATGTCAGGAACCTATCTGCTGTGATCTCTTACAGGTTTAAATAACTTTGCTCCGTTTTGAGTTATGTTAAAGTAAGTCGATGATGAATCAACGTTCTAAATGGCAGTCTTTACACCTGGATGGACCTTTATTGGCTGGCATTGCTATGTTGACATGTTTAGGCCTCATTATTCTTTATAGCGCTAAGCAAGATTTTGTCGTTCTCAATAAGCAAATATTGCGTTTTGGCCTGGCGGCCGCTTTTATGGTCGGCTTCGCTCAGATCCCACCTCGGGTACTACGCAGTTGGGCCATACCCCTTTATTGTGGAACCCTAGCACTGCTCACGATTGTCTTAATAGTGGGCAGTATTGGTAAAGGTGCACAGCGTTGGCTAGATTTATGGATCATTCGCTTTCAACCGGCAGAATTAATGAAACTTGCCGTACCTTTGATGCTGGCCCGTTATTTTGATGACGAGATCCTCCCACCCAAGTTTTCCAAGCTATTGATACCGGCTTTGCTGATCTTGTTACCCGCCCTGCTTATCGCAAAGCAGCCTGACTTGGGCACAGCTTTATTAGTCGCAGCCAGTGGTTGTGCGGTATTATTTTTTGCAGGCATCTCCTGGCGACTTATTTTTTGTTTGATCTCTCTGGCTGCAGCCGCAGCTCCCCTCTTATGGTTGGTACTGCATGATTATCAAAAGAAAAGATTACTCACCTTATTAAACCCAGAATCAGATCCCTTAGGTAGTAGTTACCAGATCATTCAATCTAAAATAGCTATCGGATCAGGGGGCTTATATGGCAAAGGTTGGTTAAATGGGACCCAATCAAATTTAGAATTTTTGCCTGAACGCGCCACAGATTTTATTTTTGCTGTATTTGCCGAAGAATTTGGCTTTATTGGCATTATGATCCTCTTAGCTACATACTTGTTTATTATCACCCGTGCTTTATATATTGGTATACAGGCTCAGGAAACTTTTTCTCGCCTATTAGCAGGAAGCCTAACATTAACATTTTTCGTTTACGTATTTGTCAATATCGGCATGGTCAGCGGATTTTTGCCTGTGGTCGGTATTCCTTTGCCATTGGTCAGCTATGGCGGCACATCTCTGGTGACACTGATGGCAAGCTTCGGTATCCTAATGTCAATTCAAACCCATCGACGCCTTTTACCTTCATAGAGAGCTTCAAATGAGCATACTAAATAACTTAACTAAGAAAATTGGTTTGGTCAGCTTTTTTTTCTGCTCATTGATATCAAGTCCCAGCTTTGCCTCTATGGCTGATCGAGCTGAGGTAAAAAGTTTTATTCAGCATATGCATCAAGCTCATGGTTTCAATAAAAGAAAGTTGCAGATCTTGTTTCAAAAAATTAACTCCAACCCTAAAATTTTGCTCGCAGTGAATCGGCCTTTTGAAGAAAAGCCTTGGGATCATTACCAGGCTCGCTTTGTAACCGATGAACGTGCCCAAAAAGGGGTTAATTTTTGGCAGCAACATGAAGCGACTTTAACCAAGGCTGAAAAAGAATTTGGTGTGCCTGCAGAAATTATTGTCGCAGTTTTAGGTGCTGAAACCAATTATGGGCAATATACGGGGCAGTTTTCAGTATTTGAATCCTTAAGTACTTTGGCCTTTGATTTCCCTCGCCGTTCAGTGTTCTTTAAAAAAGAATTAGAAGAATATTTACAACTGTGCCGCGAAAACAAATGGGATCCTTTAACCATCAAAGGCTCTTATGCAGGCGCGATGGGCAAGCCCCAGTTTATTGCCAGCACCTATCGATATTATGCGGTAGATTATAATAAAAAAGGTCATCGTGATATTATCAATGATACCGATGATGCCATAGGCAGTATTGCGCACTATTTTAAAAAACATGGTTGGATCAACGGAGTGCACATAGCTGAAAAAGCCCGCATGACTAAAAAAGATTATGCTAAGTTACCACCCCACCAAGCTCGTCATCCTAAGCCCGATTTAACCCATATCCAATTGGATCAGCTTGGCATAGCCGCTTCTAAAAAAATGCAAGCTATTGATCGGCTTGCTTTGGTAGCACTACAAAAACAAGATGGCTTTTTAGAGCATTGGCTGGGCAGTCACAACTTTTATGTGATCACCCGTTATAATCAAAGCACCAACTATGCCATGGCAGTTTTTCAATTAAGCGACCGTATTCGTGAACTTCGGCTGGTAGCCAAAGTCAACAAGGCAGCCTCATGAAGCGAGGACTGCCCCAAGTTTCAGTCTTATGGACCTGTTTGCTACTGTTCTGCGGGACGGTTTTTTTAAATGGTTGTAGCAATCAGCACAAGTTTCTGCCTGGGGATGGTTTTCCCAAAAAATTTCCCGATATTCATAAAATCAATAATCCAGAACCTAAAGTTGAGCCGATTAGCCGCTATGGCAACCCTCCTGTTTATGCCATCGGTAAAAAAAGTTATAAGGTCATGAGTAGTAGCCGTGGCTACCGCAAACGTGGCTATGCATCTTGGTATGGGACAAAATTTCATGGCAGACGAACCTCCAGTGGTGAGCCTTACGATATGTTTGCTATGACTGCAGCCCACCCCACTTTGCCTTTGCCGACTTACGCAAAAGTCACCAATTTAGAAAATGGCCGTTCTATTATTGTAAAATTTAATGATCGAGGCCCTTTCCATGCCAATCGTTTAATAGATTTGTCGTATACTGCTGCTGCTAAATTGGGAATTTTAGGTCGTGGCACCGGTTATGTAGAAGTGGTTTCTATCGATCCTCGAGATCACCCCGAATTTCGCAGCAAGCCAAAGTCCGCCGTGCCACTCAAGCCAACTCTGGTTGCAGATCGGCGGCCGATACAAAAACCTAAATAAAACTAATTTTTTGGAGAATTAAGTGACACATCCTGATAACCGCAGCTTTTTAACTGTTAAAAAAGCTATCATCTATGCAGCTTTGCTTTTAGTCAGTCACACTTGGGCCCTAACGCCCAGCTTAACCATGACACCCAGCCTAACACCGATGCAGCCGATTATACCTGCACCTCCAGTTATTGGCGCCAAAGCATATTTTTTAATTGACTATAACAGCAACAGTGAACTGGCAGCCCACGCTGTCGACGAACGGCTAGAACCTGCCAGCCTCACCAAAATGATGACGGTCTATGTCGTCGATCAGGCTCTTAAAAGTGGCAAGCTGAAACTAACTGATAGAGTTCCTATCAGTGTTAAAGCCTGGCGTACCGGCGGCTCACGAACATTTTTAGAAACCGGCAGTGATGCCAGTGTCGAAGAACTTTTGAAAGGTATTATTATTCAATCAGGTAACGATGCCTCAGTAGCCATTTCTGAGTACGTAGGCGGTTCTGAAGATGCCTTTGCTGAATTAATGAATTTTTATGCCAAACAACTGGGAATGAACAACTCTCACTTTGTAAATGCCACAGGCTTGCCTGCGGCTAATCATTACAGCAGTGCTCGCGATATGGCGATTTTGGGCCAAGCTCTGGTACGCGATTTTCCAGAAAGTTATGCATTGTATTCTCAAAAATGGTACAGCCACCTGGGCATTAAACAGATGAATCGCAACCGTTTATTGTGGCGCAATGAACATGTCGATGGCATTAAAACGGGCCACCATGATGCAGCCGGCTTCTGTTTAGTGGCCTCAGGCCAAAAAGACAATATGCGGTTAATTGCAGTTGTTTTAGGTGCCAATAGTGACGATGAGCGCACCGAGCAAGCCAATAAACTCCTGACTTACGGTTTTCGCTTTTATGAAACTCGTAAACTTTATAGCAGCAAAGAACCTCTGCAGACTGCCCGCATTTGGATGGGTGCTCATAAAGAAATTAAACTGGGTTTAAAAGATGATCTATATGTCACCATAGGCCAAGGCCAAGACAACAAACTAAAATTATCTTTAAATATTCAGCCTGCTCTAAAAGCCCCAGCCAAAAAAGGTGATATTTTAGGAAAAGTATCGGTTAAAATAGACGATAAACTGATAGCAGAACAACCGGTTATTGCTTTAGAAAGCATCGAAGAAGCGGGCATTTTAAGCCGTTGCTACGATTATTTGGCTTTACACTTCAGCTCATTATGGACGGGTGATCAGGCTTAAGTTTAAAAAATTCTGAAGATTTTTTAAGCCTTGGTCGGGAGATTGAACTTCACCGCCTGGGGCTTGCCTGTGGGTAGGTTTGCAGCGATTGCTATTCCAAGCCGGACTCAATGAAACTTGTTGTTCTTCAACCAATAATGCCAGATTTACAACCAGCTGCGGTTTCATTCTTGGCTTTGTTTCGAATAATGACGGCAAGGCTTGTTCTCTCGGCGACTGAAACAATTCTAAGCTCAGGCTCTGTTGAAAATAACTTTTTTGCAAAAACCAAGCCAGCAGCTCGTTGCAAATATTTTTTAAGGCCATATAGATTCGACGATACCAAGGCTGAGCCTGAGCAGCATAATCCCAGATTGCTTGCAGATGGCTTTGAGGACGATTTTGCAGACGATTCTTTAAGCGCTCTAAAAAATTTTCAACAGCTTGATCCTGAGCCTCAATCAAGCCCCTATGCTGAAGCGCTTGAATCAATATAGCAAGAGTCGGATCCTGGCAGGCTTGATGTAAATTTCTGTCACCACTGGCCAAAGCTGCAAGTTCAAAAACTGTCCATTGTGCAGCTGTGCGAGTTTCGAAATGAAAATCTAGGTTTGGATCATTTGCCAAGAGTATCACGGCGGCCTCTTGGTGATGCATCACTGCATAAAAGAGTGCTGTCCAAGAACCTGTGTGAACCTCAGTTATTCTCGGGTTATAAATATTGCAATCGGTATTGACTGCCAGCAAAGCTTTTATAGCAGTGCCATCACCCATTTTCGATGCCAGCATTAACACACTGAGCCCCGAATAATTGAGCTGGTTTTGCAGCAAATCTCCTTCTTGTTCTGGATCATCGGCCAAAAGAGCAATCAGGTTATGGTGCTTATTTTCTAACGCAATGTATAAAGGCGTTTCATTGTTGTGATTGGTATTGTTTTTTAGGTGCCGATAATTTGTAACCAAATATTGCACCATAGCCAGTTCACCAGCTTTTGCAGCCCAGGCTAAAACAGGATTACCCAGTTTGTCTTTATTCAATAGCAAACAGGGTTTGAGTGTCACAATTTTTTCAAACAATGAAATAATGCCAAAGAAGCTTGCATAATGAAGGGCAGTTGCGCCCTGCTGATCTTTTAGACTGAGCATCCGTTGCAGTTTAGCGTGGTAACTTTGTGAGTGTTGCGAATTATCGATTAAAAAACCTGGTTCAAGGAAAACAGCTCCCAGGCTTTCTAACTTCAGGCTTAAAGCCCACATAAAAGCGGTTTTTCCAGCCGGATCTTGATAGTCAATATTGGCCCCGGCCTGTAACAACCACTGGACAATCACCAAACTACCAGCCTTAACCGCATAAAATAAAGGTGTTTTTTTGTTTATATCAGTACACTCTAAACATGCTTTTTGGTAATGATGAGGATAGGCTTCTAAACGAAGTAGCACTTTCACCACAAGCTGATAAGCGCCTTGGCAAGCAATCATCAATGCTGTGAGTGAACGACTATTGCGCGCATCCGCAAAAGCGCCTTGTGATATCAATTCGTAAACGATGTCTGCTCTATTGTAGCTTGCCGCTAAGGTCACCAGTGTTTCGCAGCCTTGTTCAAAAAAATACCTGGGAGTTCTTACTCGGCTATCCCAGATATTTCTCTGCGGTATGGGTCGATAAACTACTAAGCCATTGATGGGGGTTAGGTTTAAATCAATGCCATGTTGAGATTCAAAAAAATAACGAGACCGATTTGAGAAAATCATGGCATCCATGCCTTATTTTGCTCGCCGAATTTTTTCAGTCAATCACCCTTGATATAGTCAATATTTACCCTGGCGTCAATTTAAGTTTGTACCATAACGATACCGGTATTTCCTGGCAAGCTGCATTAAATTTCTGTGGGGTCTATTATCGGATTTAGCAGATGATAAACTCAAAAACATATACCTCGAAACTACAGTTTAGGGCGTATAGACATCCTGTTTTTTTCTAAACTCACTATGGGAGGCTCGGCATAAGTGCCAGCATCCTGATCTGTTTGAGAAATTTTAGAACAAGTTATAAACGGCTCTAAAATCTGTAGCGATTTTCTGCTGATGAAGAGAGCAGGTCGGATCTCAAACAGCTGATCACTCCCATCACTATTTTTATGTAATTTTTCTTGCGATACACTTGCCTTGAGCGCATCTTTTAGCTCAGCCTTGGAAACGATGAAATGGCTAAAGTCACCGATCAAACGTAGCCACGTCTGGTTATCCACAATCTTAATATGGAAAATTGTAGTATTCCCTGTTATCGTTTTTTGAATAAGGTGTATTGCTCGAGGCACAATGGCAAAATAACCTGAGGCAACTTTCTCCACTATCTTAGGATCAGAAAAATATTGTTTCGATAGATCTACGTCCAAAGGCTCTAGAAGTTTACGATGAGGCCGCAGGCAATACATGAAATTTCTACCGGCCTTGCCATGCTCCAAAAGATAATAATCCTGCTGACAGATGGCATCAAAGTACTCAAAAATGAAAACAGCCTTATGAGGAAACTCTTTTCCACCATAGGAACTGCAGCCTTTTCTAATGAGAAATTCTTTAAATTTTTGTTTGGCTGTGCCTGCAGGGAGTTCTTCGTCGAGTTCATTGGAAATAAAGCTTAGAGTGGTCGACTCGAAAGAAAAAGGCCAGTAGATATGTGGGTTCATATAACTTTTCACACCACCCTCTGTAGCTTTGGTTAGCAATCTCCATACCATGTCCTCTCGTTCTGTTTTACTACTTCCAGGGCATAGCATTATGCTGGAAAATCTAGGGCTCTCCACCCATTTGTCTGTTTTCTTGTTGTAGCTGAACCGTGGTGGCATTTTAAATTCTAATATAGCAGCAAGGACTAATAAAAAAGAATGCGCATCTAATGTAGTTCTCTTTGATAATACCTGTAAAGCGAGCTGTAAATGCCCACCTAAGATTGACGCTGCCAATATATCTATGGATTCATCACCCAGCTGACCTCGAGCTTGGTGCAAGTCTTGTAAAGAGAGTTCCTCAATAAAGCTTAAATTTCCTTTATAGGCTTCATCAATCATTTTTTGATGCTGTTCACCCTGTTGAGGTGAATGATGGATAATAGAAATCCCTGGCGCCTTGAGAATCAGCGATCTGGGTAAATGAGCTTCAACAATGCAATGGTGTAATAAACTACGTGCTAATTCTTGTATTGCGACTAAGGGAGTATCTTTAATATTGCTGTAAATTTCTTGCCAGGCCTGCTTACCCAGTTGTCTAATACGTTCTACCACTGTATAACAAAGTGCTTGAAGCATAATATCCTGGGTAAAAATTCCTTGGCTTCTATCTGTCGTCTCGACAACAATAGTGCTATCCGGCTGGATAAAGTGATAGTTTCGCTCAAGCTTAACGCCCAAGGTCGAATCATAACCCTCTTGAGTAGAAGTATAAAACAGAGTGTTATGGATGATGACTGGATTATTTTTTTTAGCTTTGCTTCTAAAGGAGTGCATGCAACTGCTGGCAAATAAGCCAGCTAATAGCTGAGCTGGGACTTCCTTTAAATTGACTCTAATTTCAACGCTCGCATCACTCGTGTCAAAGGTGTAACCATAAACTTCACCTGGGAAAATATTAAAGAAGATGCCACCGAATATCTCGTCGATATAACCGCTGTTCGTATACGGCTCTAATCCTTGATCAAATAAGTCTTGAGTAGACAAAAGCTCTGGCCTATCTTTGGCAAGAATAGTCTCTATCTCTGTAGTTGAGGTCCTATGAGCCAAATGCCAATCACCTGCTAAGAGGCTTTCTACTAGATACTGCTCACTGATCGTTAATCCTTGCTGATTGCGTGGCAAGTCTGCCAAATATTGTTTTATAGAAGTGGCCATAACAGAGTTCAAGCCTTGTAATCTTGCACGCAAGTCCTGGTAATTTTTAATAGAAGCCTGATAAATATCTATGCCCGTTCTGGCTTTAAATTCTTGATAAGCAGGATAAGCTGGAGGTGAGAGTATTTGTGGAGGGAAGGAAGATTGAGTGCTAAAAATAAGAGGAGGTGCTGTAGGCAGGGCTGCTATCGGAGCTGACTTTCCACTTTTTTCGTTCATTTGGATGCCTAATAAATAATTTAGAATAAGAACAAGAATGATACGAAAACAACTGATTAGCAGTCAAGCACTACATTCCATTCTTGAGCTTCTGTGTAATTCTTCGCAACGACAACTCTTTAACGACCGAGAGCATTTTTGCCAACAAGATGACATTTCGCAATTTCTAAGATTATTTCGTTATCAACCCCCGCTTGTTTGGCAAATACAGGCCAATGTTCTACAGCTTGGATGATATTCTGAATAAGTTCTGGGGCTTTCGTCATACTGATAGACGCAGCGAGATGAAGAAGATCATGGATTGTGAAATGATCACACTTGCCATTCAAACTCATTTGGTGTTGATGGGTCCACTTTCCAGAGGGATTATAGGCATAATTCACATCATAGGCAGGAGATAATCTCCATTTCCCATCTAAACCCATTAAAAATGAAATATTTTTAGTATGATCATCCAAATTTCTAGCAATAACATTAAAGACCATGCGGCGATATTGCTCAATCGCATCGGTCTTAGGCAAACGAAGCTGACGCATCACAGCAAAGGCCTGCTCATAGCTATAAGCTCCCGGCCTATTAAAATCATAATGAGCAATGCCGCATAAGGATTGCATATGAAGCTTTTTCCCAGCTATTCTGTCAAAGCGTTTTGTCATAAAATGCGCACGGCCGTTTTCTTCTAATAGGCGGCACTCCGTCATCTGAATACCAGCAGCTTTTGCCATTAAGTGATAGGCATATTCAATACGACCGTAGCCTTTTGTGTCCTTCATTTCTTGATCCGTGACGCCATCAAATTTTAGTAGCCAGTCATCATAGCCATGAGGTGCTTTGGTTTGACCAGACATCACATGGCCCTGGTTATTGATAGCAATAATCGCTTTAGGACGTGCACCTCCAGCCGAGGTACCAACACGTAAGAGATCTCTGATAGCATGTTTGTGATCCAGCTCTGCGCTGTTTAATTTTACTTTAAGTTTTTTGTGTTCTTTGATGATCGATTGCGTCAAATTGACAAGCTCTGAAATTTCAAGTGGTACAGCTGTGTCATACTTGCCGATCAATGCAGGAGAGAACTCCAATGCACCCATCCCTCGTTGGTTGGTATAACACAGCCGTTCTATGGGGCTAAAATCATCAGGATGTCGACCATTTCGTGCCAACCAAGCATCAATAATGCTGTTGCCAAATTTATCGGGCAGTGCATCTGCCAGCAGGCCTGGCAAGCCAAGAAAGGTTTCTTTGTTTAGATTGGGAAATGAAAACCGTCCATCGCCTTTTTGAGCATCATCCAGGCTCATATGGATCGGCGAAACATCTAAGCCCTTTTTTAAAAAACCAGGCTCATATTCAAAAATGGCATAAGCGCCTGTATCCAGCCACGACACAGCACCGACAACATCGCCCCATAGTTTGACGATAGCAGTATCAACTTTTTTCACTATTCAGGTTCATCCTTTAAGGATTTTTGCAGATGTTTTCCAGAACCCCTTTGACGCTTTCTGCCTTGCATTTTGGCCAATTGCAGAGGGCTGATAGATACTTCAGGTAAAAAATGACTCAGATCATCTAAAGCGGCAAGTTCTCTTAAAACAGCGATCAGGCTTGAGAGCTTGCCTCTGCCTAATTCTAAAGATTTAATAGCATTCAGTGACAAGGTAGCCGAGCTGGCCAGTTCCTGCTGAGTCCTATTTTTCCGCAGGCGAAGCGCTTTGATGCGCTGGCCCAGTTCTTGCGCTATGGCTTTATCCGAAAGAATATAGAAGTTCATATAACAGCCTCAAATAGGACTACTATCTTGGTTTTTATTAGATAACAGTCCTGTATAAGGCTATTATAGGTGTTTGCTTTGAAATGTCAAAGTAGGCCCAAAATCTCAACGGAATGTAATGAAACACTCGAGACAAACTCGAGACAAAGCGGTATATACTCTGAGGTATCCCCACGTTTTTTTATAAAAAAGTGCTTTAAATTCAAATAGTTGTGAGATCAATGATCATAACGTTGATGGGATTACTGCCTGGAAGCCATAAGCGTGTCATGCCAGCGAAGGCTCGTCGAGACTCAGGTGTTAGCCAATTCTCTGAAGACACCATGTTATACAAGCTCATCCAGTAAAAAAAGCTTAAAAAAGCCTGGATCCCAGCCTTCGCTGGGATGACAAAGTGCACAAGATCTTTCATCAAAGATGGATGCCAAACAATGCGAAGCATTGGATGGTGGGATGACAAAAAACCAATGCAAAATTTCGTGGGGATACCTCAGGGTATATACTCTATCAATGAGCAAGCACCCCTTATTGATATTCCCCCTCAAATCAGAGGCCTATACGGCTAGCTGGCTTGCCATGCGCGCTTTTACCGAGCAACGCTCTGCCAGCACGCCGGATGAACTCTGGTTTATTGAACATCCGCCGGTATTTACCCAAGGCCAAGCCGGCAAGGCTGAACACATCCTGGCTCCAGGCAATATTCCCATTGTGCAGTCCGATCGGGGTGGCCAGGTTACCTATCATGGCCCAGGCCAGCTTCTGGCCTACCTGATGATGAACCTAAAAAGCCTGAACTTAACAGTTCGAGATATGGTTTGCGCCTTACAAAGAGCAGTTATCGAGCTCTTAAAGGAGTACGAGATCAACGGAGAAATCCTCGAAGGGGCGCCTGGGGTTTATATCAAAGGGGCAAAAATTGCCGCTATGGGACTGCGCGTCAAGCGCGGCTACACTTATCATGGTTTAAGCTTAAATATCGATATGGATTTAGAGCCTTTCTCGAGGATCAACCCTTGTGGTTACCAAAACCTAAGAGTTACTCAACTAAAAGATTGGGGGGGGCCCACTGATCTACAGATGGTGAGTCTGCATTTAAGTCGCCATTTGCAAGAACAGTTAGGCTATACTGAGGCGCTTCACAACAGGTGATTGAACTACGATGAGTGACGAAACCAGCTTTTCTGCCCACGATAAACAACGCGGCCAAGCCAAAATGGCGCGTATTCCGATTAAAATTCAGCCCAGTGAAAGTTTTCAAAAAAAACCCGATTGGATCCGCATCAAAGCTTCCAATAGTGGCAAGGTTGCTGAAATCAAACAGCTGTTGCGTGAGAACCGTCTGCATACAGTCTGTGAAGAAGCATCTTGTCCCAATTTAAGCGAGTGCTTTAGCCATGGCACGGCAACGTTTATGATTATGGGCGACAAATGCACTCGCCGTTGTACCTTTTGTGATGTTGGCCATGGCAGACCGGATCCTTTAGATACTGAAGAACCCAGAAATCTAGCCAAAGCTTTGGCTGCGATGAAATTAAAATACGTGGTGATTACTTCTGTGGATCGGGACGATTTGCGTGATGGCGGCGCTAGCCACTTTGCAAGCTGCATCGAAGCTATTCAAGAAATCTGCCCTGAAACCAAAATTGAAATACTGGTGCCTGACTTTAGAGGCCGTATGGAACTTGCCTTAGACAATCTTTCTAAAGCGCCACCCGATGTCTTTAATCACAATGTTGAAACCGTCCCCAGGCTCTATAAAGCAGTGCGACCTGGTTCCGATTATGCTTGGTCTTTAAAATTGATCCAGCAATTTAAACAACGCTTTCCGCAGATCCCGACTAAATCGGGCCTGATGTTGGGCTTGGGCGAAAATGATGATGAAATTAAACAAGTGATCCGTGATTTAAGATCTCACGATTGTGACATGTTAACTTTAGGCCAATATTTACAACCCAGTAAATTCCACAGCCCCGTCGACAGATATGTCACACCAGAAATGTTCCATGAACTGGGCGAATTTGCCAGAAGCTTAGGCTTTAGCAATGTTGCCAGTGGCCCTCTGGTACGCTCTTCTTACCATGCAGACTTACAGGCTGCCGGAGAAAGGGTCCGATAACAGCCGATCTGCCTTAAAAGCTTGGTTTTTGGAGTTGAAAACTCCAAAAAACCATGCAGAATGGAGTTATGTACACTCGATTATCATCAGGCTGTCATACAATGTTTTTGTGGAGTTGAAAACTCCACAAAACATGTAAAGTAGAGTTTAGTTTGGCAATTATCTGAACCTACCTTTGCCTCGTGGATGTTCATCAGTAGGTAAAGCTTTGGGTGATAGTTGCTGTTGTCTTTTAGACTGAGATACTTCAGGATGGGTGTCAAAAGTAGACTGCTTTCTTTTACCCAATTGGCTGAATTTATCCAGATCAGCAGACTCCATCTCTTCGTCCTCTATTCTAAAATGACTGGCAGTAGAGCTGATACTAGACCGACGGCTTATTTCCAAAGCATTTAAAAAGCCATCGTCTAAATCGAAGCCCGAATTCTCGCTTTTGGCCGAAACGGATTGGCGTTGGCTGGTTTTCGAGTGGTTTTTTGAAGGCTGCCGGGATTGAGCAAAATGAGGGCTTGCTGAGCTTGGGCTATTACCCAGAGAAGCTGAACGCGGTCGGGCAAAACTGCTAGTTCGACGATCAGGGCCAAACTGTGCATTTGGCTGTGAATTCCTTCTTGAAGCTGTTGATTTCGCTTCTGCCGAGTACTTATTTTCAAAGCCACTTTCAGAAATTTTGCTTACGGTGTTTTGCCTTGAGAAAACTGAACCACTACTGGGTGAAGTTGTGATTGCGGCTGAAGAACTAGAAGAACTGCTAGCCAAAAGATTACGTGAACCAGCCTGACGATTTAAAGGAGCAACTGCTTCTCTTGTCTGCGCAGCTTTCCTCAAGTTATCTTTCTCTTTCTCTTTCTCTATTTCGCGCGCCATTTCTGCTCTGGCAGCCATTTGATCGTCGTGAGTTAATATAGCATTCCCTAGGACCTCGTTTATCAGCCTAGTTACGCCCGTTCTCATGCCTTTTCTAGCATTTTCGGTGGTCAATTTTGTAGACTGGTAATATTGACTGGTTTCTACATTTAAATTACCCCTGACATAAGGCAAATTGGCTTTGATTTTTCCAAAAGCTGACATCACCAAGGGATGGATATCTTGATTCAAGTTACTAGTACTTGAATGCAAGCCACCTAATCTTTTATACTCAGCAATCATAAGTTGATGAATTTGAGCAAGCTCAGCAACAGTGTCAAAGCCCAAATCTCTGGCAATCAATTTTGCCGTAGCGGCTTTTCCTGCTGGATCTCGAATTTTATCAGTAGTCGTAGGCATACAAAAATTCAGTAAATTTATGACAGTGCCTAATTGATGATGGGTAGGTCGTAGAGCTATTGTAGGAGCTCGATTGGCTTGACTGTACGAAGAACTACCAGCCAAAAGATTACGTGAGCCAGCTTGACGATTTAAAGGAACAGGCTTTGCGAGCACTGCTTTGCGACTAGCACTGATAGGTTGTTCTGGTATTGATTCAAGTGAGTTTGTAAATGCAGTGCGCTTTGCTGGCTTACCTTGTTGAGGCCTCACGGCTGCATAGGGTGAGAGAACACCGGTAACCGCAGGCTTAGGTTTTTCTAGAGATATTGCATGACTTCTTGGACGAGTGGCCGGAACAGATGAAGCAGCTGGGCGTCCTTCTGGCTTTGCTGCTGAAGATCTTTTGGCAGTGGACGAAAGTTTTGAAAGTTTTGTGAGAACTTGGCCTTTCAAGGCTGCGGCTGCTATCGACTTTTCCATGACTTTATCTTTCGGAAAAGGATTTAAATTATCAGCTCCATCCTTGTTGACAATAGGAGTCGCTTTCAACGCCGCATAAATATTCTTTTGCAAGTCATCGCGCAAGTGCAAGCGTTGTTCATAACCTGAATGATGTCTGTTAGTCCGTTCAGCTTCAATAGCGATATCGTTTTGTCGAGATAAAACTGTTAAGCCTTTTAGCATATCCTGATATTTTGAATGTATTGCCAAGGGCATCATGGGCAGTTGCGAATCACTTCCAGGGTTTTCAATAGCATACTGCCAAGCTACAGCATAAGCTTCTAAAATCTGAATATTTTTCTTTAATTCATTATCAGAAGTGATGCCCATAGCCTTGCGAATTTCTTTGCCAACTTTTCCTTGATGAGCAGTAGCCTTAGGCCGGCCCATAGCTTCGGCAATATCTAGAATATTAATGATGGCAAATAATTGCTTGCCTGCAGCTGCACGTTCTTGGGCAATTTTATCAAAATGACCATGGAAGCTATTCTGCGCTTCTTGAGCATGATAAACCTCTGCCTGCTGTCTAGATTGATTTATTTTATTCATTTCCCTTGTTTCTATATGTTCCGGATGTAATAAATCAGCCACAATTGGCTCATGCTTGATGCGTGCCTGAGCAGAATCAGGGATATCGTGTTCATCTCGAAGAAGATCGAAATCTCCACTGGCATTTCGAACCGGACTCTCATGAAAATCGAAATCTCCACTGGCATTTTGAGCCGGACTCTCCTGTTGAACAGATTTTCTGCGGCTTGAGTTATTGTTGGCTACTGGCCTTGCAAAGAATTCATCTGAAAGTATTTCACGCTTTAATCTTTCTTCAGTTTCTTTACTTTCTGCTGGGGTGACTCGCTTTGGCATTTGTCCAGCTTTGATAGAAGGACGACGTTCTTGCGCGGGCCTATCAGCTTGAGCCGCTTGAGGCCGTTGTTGTTTATTTCTAGGCTGAGCTTTTTCTTGTTCTTGTGCTATATAATCTTGGGCTGTGATATATTCCAGCTGGGCTTCCCATTTATCAGCTGCATCTAATAACTTATAATCTGCTAAAACGGCTTGTGCATCCGCTACACTTTCTATTTTCATTGCTGCCAAACTTATTTTATCCAGTAGTTTTTCCAGCTCCTTATCAAAACCGCGCACCTGTGCTGAATGATGCCGACTGGCAGCTTTGGCTCTATCGACTTCTAATGCATATTTTCCGCTGGCGTCTAAAGACCAATGAATGGTCGCAATGACGTCATCACCACTTTTAATTTTAAAGCCTTTTCTTGAGAGATCTGCATCTGCTTCAAATTTGAATCCTAAACCTTGCCAGAGAGCCTTCAATCTATCTTCGATGCGATGTGGTAATTTCTTTTTAGCTCTTTCTTGTTCACCGATACCATCAACTAAAATCTTGTAAACTGGCATATTGTAGATCCCCCATTTATAAGTGTATTATCTCTAACTAGCCTTTATAGAAGTAACTCAAAGACTGAGATATAATATGACCTCATGTTTTTTATTTTTATCCCGTCGGCGAGAAAAAATTTTTAAAGACTTGTGAGAACATCAATGATGATTTCGGCTGATTGTTCCTAGGGCTGGGTTCGGGAAAGACATGAAAGACTAAGATGGCATTAAATAGATATTGTCTTGCCGCTGACAATGAGATCCCTCACCTGCTTTCGGGATGAAAATATGATACAAATCGATGGTTTTTAAATAATATTTTTTCTTATGGTCATTTAGAAGCTTACCCAATAAGGGTACATGAGATATATTCCTTTCAGTTGAAAAGAATACGCTAGAAAGATTGGGTCAAAGAGAGTGCATATACCAAAGCATCCTCTTTGCCAGAGTCTGAAAGGTAATAACCATGACGCCGACCCACTTCTATAAAACCTAAGTCTTCATATAAGCGTTGAGCGATGGTATTGGACAATCTCACCTCTAGAAAAACCGTATCAGCGCCACTGGTTTTAAAAAGTTCTAAGCCATGTGTCAATAAAAATTTGCCAATGCCCCGTCTTTGCCAACTGGGCTTTACTGCGATATTTAAAATATGGGCTTCTGGACCCTGGATCGCAAACAATGTATAGGCGACCAATTCGTCTTTGATAGTGCCTACCCAAGCGCTATAACCTACTCGAATGCAATCTTGAAATATTTGTTGACTCCAAGGCGAAAGGCTGGTGACAGCCTCAATAGCCAGCACCGCGGGTATATCGCTGATGGCCATCGGCTTTAAATTTAAATGGTAGAGATTAAGGATTTGACCAGACATAAATCACGATAAGCTTTAGGTTTATGTTCGACACAGCGAACCAGTGTGGGGGGATCATAGGTGAAATGGCAAAGCAGACCATAGCCCAGTGACCATTCTTGTTGACGCAGCGCATCGAGTTCTTTATGGGTATTTAACAAAGCTTGAGCTAAATCTTGACCCATACACAATAAGCGCTGCGGTTGAAAACTCGCCAGTTGTTGTTTTAAAGCTTCAATATTTGCAGGCTGTTTTAAAACATCCCGGGTATCGAAATCCAGCTTTAAAACAGCCAACTGAGGCTCAAATTTTAAAACCGATAACATCCCTTGCAGCACTCGCTCGGACTCAGGATCTGCTGCTAGGGCAGGCAAGATCACCAGACAAGCCGCTCCATAGAGAGGCTTTTGCCAATCCAGGCGAAGTGGCCAGGCTTGATAATAAGCATGGCTGGCTCGAGCCTGCCAGAGAGTAATACCAAGAGCTTCTAAAATATGTACTCGATTCAAGGGGCATTCTTAGGATGAATAGACGGCGCCTCTGATAAAGATGGGCGTTTTCGCCGTCGCAAATGGCGCAGGGCACCTAAAGGGCCGGAACACGCATAGAGTGCAAAAAGACCAAATAAAATATTCGGCGGATCCCAAGCAATCAGGATATAAATACAGACGACAACCAGTACTGCTACAAAAGGTACATTGCCTTTAAAATCCACTTCTTTAAAACTGTAATAACGAATATTAGAGACCATCAAAAAACCCAAGGTGATGGTGGTTAAAGCAATCACTTCTCCCACATGCTTGCTGGTGAACTGGTATTCATGGCAGATCCAGACCAAACCTGCCAGCACAGCTGCTGCAGCAGGTGAAGGCAGACCGACAAAAAAACGTTTATCGACAGTGCCGATTTGAATATTAAAGCGGGCCAGCCGAAGTGCCGTCGCTGCCGCATAAATGAAAGCGGCAAGCCAGCCAAGCTTGCCCAAAGCTTGCAAACTAAAACTGTAAACCACCAAAGCGGGTGTCACCCCAAAAGAGACCATATCTGACAAACTATCGTATTGAGCTCCAAATGCACTTTGGGTACCCGTCAGCCGAGCCACCCGGCCATCCAAACCATCCATTACCATGGCCACAAAAATGGCGATGGCTGCGGGCTCAAACAAACCTTTCATAGCCGCTACGATGGCGTAAAAGCCTGCAAATAAAGCACCGGTGGTAAATAAATTGGGCAACAAATAGATGCCGCGACGTCGGACCGATTCTGGGTTTTCTAAGTCAGACATAAGAAATCCTTGCCTTTAAATAAAGAAGGCTGATAAGGGAAATAAGGTCGTTTAACTCGAATTTTAGGCAAGAAGCCAAGATCTGACCGTGGCCTGCCACTAAACTACTGCAGCTAGCCTGGAGAAACAGCATCTAAACTAACTTAATACCTAAAAGCAAAAGATAACGAATATAACTTTTGCTTATGGTATAGATAACCCAGGCGTTTAGTCAAAATACTTCGCTGATTTCATGGGCATGGTGGCTAAATCGGTCATCATCATGATCCATTACCCGTCAGTCAGGTGGCATTATTTCAGGATCCGGCTTGAATTTGAGACTTCTTCTTAAAATTTCGATGGCGTTTGAAAAATTCTCGGCAGCCGTCATGAAACAGCTATTGCCGGATATTCAGCAGCTGGCAAACCAGTGAAACATTCCCTAGGGATGCTTCAGCATCATAGGCTGTTAGCTTAAAACCTGTAGCAGCTATCCCCCAGATGGGGTATCCGAGCCCGGCTTTAAACGGGGACTTTTTCTTAAACTTTCAAAGGCTGGGATAGATGTTTTAGGCAAGGGAACTCGTTGGTCAACAACTGAGAACTGGATTGAAGTTGCCTCGCCAGCAATGGCACGACGAGGCTTTTTGCTAGCCTTGGGCCGAGTTTGGCTTAAAAACTCGGGCTCTATCAAAGGCTTTTGCTCTCTCTCCAGCACGGGTTCTTTTAAAGGGGCTTGGTTTTTATAAGCCGGGTAGCTGCTCGCCAAGGGTCTGAAGCCCGGTGCTTCTTCTGGAACGCGGGAGGGGCTAGAAAAACGACCCAAGGGTTTTGCCCTAGCAAGGCCGATTGAACTTGGCTGCTCAGGGTAACTTGAAAGCGGTTTTTCGCTGATAACTTTGGGCTTCTTTTTAATTAATTTTTTGGCTTTATCAAAAATTACTTTGTGTATTTTAGCCATTCTTAAATCGGTTGCAAAAACTCGAGCTTCTTTGGGTAAAGTATTGTTTGATATTTGGTAACCATAAGCGCCAGGTGCACAGGCATCACAAACCTTTCGGCCTCCTGAAAAAAGTTGATGCTTTTTAAAGCTATTCCAACACTCCGATAAAAAACCATTTTTATCATCTTCAAAATATTGTTGATCACAGAGAATTTTATCTAAAGGTAGATCTTTGGTGTGGCGTGACTGGTAAATTGTTGCCTGTGCCGACACGGAGATCAGCAACTGCGCTCCAGTTCTATCTTCACCACTTTTGCAGGCGACGGTGGTTTCCATGCCCAGAGAGCGACCCATTAATTGTGCAAAGAGTGCCGGCTGATAATTGTGTCTTTCAGAATTTGCAGCCGCTGATTCTTTGCCACGCCAGATATTAAATGCTTGAATCATACTCGATAAAAATCCACGATAATGGGGATTAAATGAATAATCGATATAACGATAAAAATAACAGGCCCTTTCATAAATTCTTTGGTACTGTTTTTTTAAAGCTTGGTGGGCTTCATCATCAGGCGTATGCTGCATTTCTTTATAAAGTGCTCGAATACCTGCCAGGTATTGTTTCTTTTGCACCTCAAAACTGCGAGTTCGCCAAAAAAATCTGGCCAACAGGCCACCATACAGTTTGCCGCTGGCAGCTTTCTTTAAGAAACTTTTAATGATAGAGGTATGATTATTAAAAAACACTCGTTGCGCATAGGTTAACTTTAATTTTGCTTGCAGATTCTTTTCTAAAAAGAGATCTGCAAAGTTTTTTCGAGATACCTGATTCACTTTCTGCTCCAGGTTATCAAAAGGCCAGGAGCGTTTGCGAATAGCCAACAGCCATACCAGCGGCCTCAGTATCCGAGGCCAGGTGCTGCCTCTGAAAAAATTAACCCCAAAATTGGTTAAAATAGATCGATGCCGAATGGGTCTGCGCAACAAGGCTTCTAGCACAGGTGCCGGCAAACGATGCGGTGAACGGGAAACATGAGCTCTAATATAAGCCAAATCTTTGTTGGTAAAGCGCAGTTCTTTTTGAGACAATCTTTTAAGAACTGTTTGCCAGGTTAAAAGTTGTTCATACTCGCTTTCTTCGCCAATATTCTGAAAAGGTGACAACAAACTCACAGCATTCAGCGTCACTGACAAAGCATTATCCAATTGCTTTAAAGGCCTCCCTAAGTTTAAATGTCTGATCACTTGGTTACGGGCTAGGGTACGCAAGCGCTTCTTTTCAATATGCTCAGCAATCAATAAACTTTTTTTAAAGTGATGAATTTTAAGAGGTTTAATAGAAGCCGAGCGATGGATCACTGATTTCGACACCACCTGCCCCTCAGCGGAGATCAACCTATCTTCTGTTTGGTACCAATTTGGCACCACATTGCCTTCGCCAGTTCTCAAAGCACTGCTGATATTGGTGAAGGGTTGATGAAAATTAATCCACATAGCTCCATCTACGCCTGCAGGATATACGGCAATTTCGATAGCTCTTTTTTCTTTGGAGGTGATTTCAGCTTCACGTTTGTACAAGTAATCAATACGTGCCTTGGGATCTTTTTCTAACATATATTCTTCAAGACAGGTAAATTCTGAGGGTGATTGGCTTGAGATAAGCTCTTCAATTTCTACCAGCAAGCTGGCCATTTCTTGTATGGCTACCCCATGTTGGTCCGAGCGCTCGGGTTTTAAACTTATGACCCGTGCATGATACTTTTCTTGTAAATAGCGTAACTTATCTTGGCAAAGATTTTGCTTCGTGGTGCCTTGGACGCGATGGGTCGGCAGATCTAACACCATAGCGGCCGTTTTAATGAGATGATCAATGCGTCTTTGATAATGCTGAGATCTGGCATAGGTTCGGGAATTGTCATTATAAAAGCGCAGGCAGATTGAACGGCCATCGAGTGCAGCTTGTTGATCACCGTCTTTGGTTGCCAAAGCTGTGTGATGGCCTCGCAAATGTAGCCGCCATTCCCAGCATTGCAACTGTGGGTCCCAAACGGGTTTGGCGGTATTCTTGAGCTTTAAACCGTTACGAGTTAACCAACTAGAAACCTGGCCTATGACAGCGGTTCTGATCAATTGCGGGGGCATTGGATATTGAGAGTGAGTCATAAAACCCTAGTATCAAAAACTGTTACTCTTATTTTAGCTTATTAGCTAAAAAGTAAATTGTTTTTGGGTAGTTTTACTCACTTATGTACAGTGTAGGTTAGGCAACCCGAGAGATAATTGCTCCCAATTGCCTTAATTTTTCTTCAATACATTCGTAACCACGATCAATATGATAGATGCGGTCAACCACCGTTGCACCCATGGCAACCAGGCCGGCTAAAACCAAACTTGCAGATGCACGCAAATCAGTAGCCATCACGGGGGCGGCGGTCAAACCTTCAACACCTCGAATAATAACGGTATTGCCTTCTACATTGATATCCGCTCCCATGCGACACAATTCTTGAATATGCATAAAGCGATTTTCAAAGACTGTTTCCGTGATCACACCCGTACCCAAAGCCACGGCATTTAAAGCTGAGAACTGTGCTTGCATATCAGTCGGAAAACCTGGGAAAGGTGCTGTACGAATATCAACAGATTTAGGACGCTGGCCTTTCATATCTAATGAAATCCAATCTTCACCACATTGAATATGCGCACCGGCTTCCATTAATTTTTGTAAGACCGCTTCTAATAAATGGCCATGAGTATTGCGCAGAGTCACCGAACCACGGGTAATCGCCGCTGCCACCAAATAAGTACCTGTTTCAATACGATCCGGTACCACTCGGTATTTGCCGCCGCTTAATTTCTCGACCCCTTCAATAATAATGGTATCGGTGCCAGCGCCTTCAATACGCGCACCCAGAGAATTTAAAAAATTAGCCAAATCTTGTACTTCAGGCTCCCGGGCGGCATTTTGTAAAATTGTTTTGCCTTCAGCAAGAGCTGCAGCCATTATCAAGTTTTCAGTGCCGGTCACGGTGACGGCATCAAAGACGATGCTTGCACCTTGTAACCGGCCATTGCTGTTGGCTTTGATATAACCATTTTCAATAACAATATGCGCACCCATGGCTTGCAAACCTTTGACATGCAAATCAACAGGGCGAGTTCCGATAGCACAGCCACCGGGCAAGGAAACCTCAGCTTGAGCAAAACGAGCCAATAAAGGGCCGAGTACCACAATGGAAGCTCTCATGGTTCGCACAAGTTCGTAAGGGGCATGAAAAGAATTGACGTTACGGCTATCGACTTCGATATTCAGACGTTCATCGACAGTCAGTTGAGCTCCCAATAAACCCAAAAGCTCCATCATGGTGGTCACATCGTTCAGATGGGGAACATTGCTGATGGTTACAGGCTCTGAAACCAATAAAGTGGCAGCCAAAATAGGTAACACCGAATTTTTTGCACCAGAAATGCTAATTTCGCCTTTCAGAGATTGTCCTCCGCTGATGCTTAGTTTCATGTGGTGCTCCTAGTTGTGTTTGGCCTCCCACTCAGCTTGGGTATATGTTTTCATAGAAAGAGCGTGGACAGTACCATTGGCGATGCGTTGACCCAGGGCATTATACACTATGCGACTGCGCTCTAAGGTTTTTTTTCCGGCAAAAACTTCACCGATGATAACTGCTTCAAAATGATGGCCATCTCCCATCACCGAGGCCTTACAGCCAGGTAGTTCAGCTTCCAAAATTGACGATAATTCTTCAACTTCCATTCCCAACACCCCCAAAAATTTATCCTCTGTTCTAGTTGAAGCCAAGACCTCCTGTCAAGCATTAAAGTATCCCTTAGGATCTCATAACTTGATAGGGGCGTTTACTTTTATCACCGCCTGGATGCCAGCCTATGCTGGCATGACATTTTTACAGGTAAAAAGAATAAAATCTTCAGTAGGCCGGTACAAAATTCCAGGCTTGTGGCACGCTACAAGCTGCAGATAAATCGCCCTAGATAAAAACCGTGAATAGCAACCGTAAATGAACAGGCGATGGGTCTATCAGGACCAGGGGAGCAGGTGATCGATACCCGAAACTTTAGCAAAAGATCGCATAAAAGAGGGTGCATTATTAAAATGAATCTCACAATTGGCTTTTTTGGCCGCACGGAACCACGTCGTTAAGAGAGCCACACCGCTGCTATCGCTGTGACTGACTTCGGTTAAATCAACGATAAGCTCATTTTTGTTGGCCAACATGCTAAGACCTTCACGGTATAGGGCGGGTATAGAGTCAAAACTCAAGTGACCGCTTAAAGCCCAATGACCATCCGCCTTTTGTTTTAACCTTGGGGCTTTCATGCTGCTCTCTTGTAATTTTTATTGTGAAGTAATTTGGGGATCACCGACTCCAAACCTTTGGCACGAATATCATCACCGTATTGGGCTTCATAACCTTTTACCAAGCTGACGCCCTCAATGATAATGTCATAAACTTGCCATTTGCTGTCATGCTTGATCAGGTAATAGTCGATGCGAGTAGAGCCTTTATCTACATCTTTGATCAGACTTGAAACCTTGATGCGAGTCTGGCCTTCATAGCTTTCCCGAGAAGGTAGAAACTCTACGGTTTGATTTCGGTAGTGTAATAAAGCAGTGGCATAAGTTCTGACGACTACCGTTTTAAAAGCTTTGATAAATTTTTCGCGAACTTCAGGACTTGCTTTTTGCCAAGCATTACGACCTGCTACCCAGCGGCCCATTTCCACAAAATCAACATGGGGCAAAATGTGATGGTCAACCAATGAGAATAAGGCATCACTGTTTTTCTTATAGTCATTATTAGGCTTTTTCAGCTCTCGCATCACTTCATTAACAACGCCTTGCAGCATTATCAGGGGGTTTTCATCAGCATAGGCGCAAGTGGCGCCAAGCCAGAGTGCTAGAATCATACATAATTGCTTTTTCATAGGTCCTCTTTTTTTCAAAATGTAAGTTTAATATTGACTCTAATGGTGTACTGCTGGCACCACTGCATCAGTAGATGCAGGATGACGATCCATCGAATCGGAAAAACCCGCCACCAAACGAGCCACTAATTTTTCCAGCAGTAAGGCTGAATCGGTATTCGCGATAGTAATATTGCCCCCAGCTTTTAAAATATTTTGATCATCTAAGCCTGGACTCAAGCCAATATAATTATCACCCAAAAGTCCTGCAGTCAAAATACTCGCTCGAGTATCAATCGGCAGATGCATGTCTTGTTCAATAATCATTTCAACTTTTGCATTAAATGTTTGGGGATCTAGCGTAATGCTGACCACTCGACCAATCATCACACCCCCAGTTGCCACTTTCGCGCGCACTTTCAAATTGCCAATATTTTCAAATTCGGCAGTAATTTTATAGCCGGTTTGCTCTTCAGAAAAACCCACCAAACCACTTACTTTTAAAGCTAACATCAAAAATGCGGCAATTGCACCTAGCATAAACAGGCCAACCATTATTTCCACTGTTTTTGTATTGTTCATTAAATGCCCCCAAACATCACGGCGGTTAAAAAGAAATCCAGACCCAATACCGCCAGCGAAGAATATACCACGGTCTTAGTCGTAGAGCGGCTGATCCCTTCTGCCGTTGGTGGGCAATCCACACCTTGAAATACTGCAATCCAAGTAACGACCGTACCAAAAATAACACTTTTTATAACGCCATTCATAATATCTTCATGAAAATCAACAGCAGCCTGCATATTAGACCAAAATGCACCCGCATCGACCTTTAACCATTCAACACCGACTAGGTAACCACCACAAATAGCTATAGCCGAAAAAATTAATGTGAGCAGAGGCAAAGATAGTTGCCCGGCCCAAAATCTTGGTGCAATCACCCGGCGCAAAGGATCTACGCCCATCATTTCCATAGAAGCGAGCTGCTCAGTGGTTTTCATCAGTCCCAGCTCTGCTGTTAATGCTGAACCTGCACGTCCGGCAAACAATAAAGCCGCCACCACAGGTCCCAATTCGCGAACCATCGCTAAAGCCACCAATTCTCCCAAAGCTCGATCAGCACCAAAGCGCACTAAAATGTTATAGCCTTGCAAAGCCAAAACCATGCCAATAAATATCGCCGACAAAACAATAATAGGCAGAGATAAAACACCTACTTCATAAAGTTGTTTTATTAAGCGTTTACTACCGGCTATCGGTTGTGGTCTGCCGATTAACGACTGGCCAAGAAAAATGGCAGCAGAACCGACCTTGGCCACAAATGCTAAAGTATTTCGTCCCAGCGACTGTACGGCCTTTAACATGCCGCCTCTCCCCATAAGTCTTGACCTATATCGTGAGCTTTAAAATGAAACGGCACTGGCCCATCTGGTTCACCTTTGATAAATTGCTTCACCAGATCGTTACCTCTTTCATTTAATTCGTCTGGCGTACCATGACCAATGACTCGCCCATCAGCAATGATATAAACGTAATCAGCAATGCTCATGGTTTCTTGTACATCATGAGAGACCACAATACTGGTCATCTGCAAAGCATCATTGAGAGACCGAATCAATTTGACCAAAACACCCATTGAGATAGGATCTTGGCCGGCAAAAGGTTCGTCGAACATAATAATATCCGGATCTAAGGCTAAGGCCCGGGCAAAGGCTATCCGTCGGCTCATACCACCGGATAATTCTGATACTTGTAAATCACGAGCGCCCCGCAAACCGACTGCTTGTAACTTCATAAGGACTAAGTCACGAATCATTTCTTCTGGCAAGCGGGTGTGTTCTCGCAAGGGGAAAGCAACATTTTCGAAAACATTGAGATCAGAAAACAATGCGCCGCTTTGGAACAACATACCCATGCGATGACGTAAACGATATAAGGCGTTGCGGCTCAATTCATGAATCACTTGGCCATCAACTTTAATTTGGCCCTGTTGAGGCGAAAGCTGGCCACCGATCAATCGCAACAAGGTGGTTTTACCCGAACCGCTGGGACCCATAATCGCCGTAATCTTACCTTGAGGCACAGCAATGCTGACATTATCAAAGATCGTCCGCTCATTGCGCACAAAATGCAGGTTTCGTATTTCGACCATTAAAGAAGCGCGTTGTACCATAATGAATTATGCCTTTGAACTATGCATATCGATGTACTTTACCACAGTTACAGCCTTAAGGATGGGCAATTAATTTACCTACCATATTGATAAGAGTTTTCATATCGGCCAGGGGTTTAAAAATCACCTGGTCAGTTGTCATACCGATATCCAATAATTCCTGGGGCAACACATACTCGGAAGAACCCGTATGAATAATAATCTTTAATTCCGGTTTGATCTTATGGGCCGCCAATACAAAAGCATTACCATCCATCCCTGATAATCGCATGTCCACGATGGCTGCATGGATCATTTCTTTATTTAAAATTTCCAAACCCGCTTCACCCGTTTCAGCAGCAAAAACCTGATAGCCTTCATCCTCAAAATAAGCTTGGAGATTAGAGCGAATCATTTGTTCATCATCGACCACCAACAATGACTGCACTGATCCCTCCATACCCTTTATTGATACGAAAATATTCTCCTTAATTAAAAGGAGGTTTGTTTTTAAACTACAGTTATCCTGCCTCACATAAAGGCTATCGGCACAAGTTGCCTGACCTAATACAGTCAGAAAAAAATTCTTGCCACTGGGACCTTAAAAAATAATTTAAAAAACTTTAGCTGAATGCCTAGTTATTTATGGCCAACCGGCACAGGCTCTGCCGTGAAAAAGCTTAATCAGTTGAAATTATTTATATTTTGGACAGCTCTGAGCAACCTAGCTCACCGCTCAAAAAAATAAAACGGCTGCTTAACCAAGCTTCTATTCACAGTGCTGTGGCGCAACTTATCGAAAGCTGTGGCATACTATAAGGAATGGCTCGTTTCAAAGTTATCAAAGCCGGATCTTGAATTTCAAAGTTTATGATCGGCCTTTGCTTTGTCCAGTCCCCTCTTTAAGGTTGCCAAATGGTCTATAAGACCTCTAACTCACTAGAAAAAATTAAATTTGCTGCCGCCACCGGTGCTTGGATGTGGGGCCTTGCGGCTTTAGCATTTTTTATAGAATACGTGGTCAGAGTGTCGCCCTCGGCCATGCTACTGCCCCTGATGCAACATTTTAATGCATCTTCGGCTCAAATCTCGGCATTTTCCTCGTGGTTTTTGTACGCTTATGTCGCTATGCAGATCCCAGCTGGGTTATTGGTCGATAGATTTGGTCCCCGGGTTACCTTAGCCCTTTCAACAGGGCTTTGTGCGCTCAGCACTACGCTATTTGCCAGTAGTTCACAATTGTGGCTAGCACAACTATCCCGTCTTTTCTTAGGATTGGGTGCGGCCTTCGCCTTTGTAGCAGCTTTAAAAGTTGCCGCTCTTTGGTTTTCAAAATCTCGTTTTGGGATTTTTGTCGGCTTAACCCAAGGCATAGGCATGGTGGGTGGGGCTGCCGGTGCAGGACTTTTAGGAACAGTCAGCTTGATGGTCGGCTGGCAAAATAGTCTTTATGGGGCTGCAGTTATCTTAGGCTTACTCGCATTGGCGGTTGCCATTTGGATTAAAACTCCCAGCTCCCATAGCCGCCGCACTAAACATATTAAAGCGCCTCCCATGTGGATAGGTTTAAAACGGGTATTGGGCGATCGTCAAAGTGTATTGCTGTCGTTGTTGGCCGGACTTTTATTTATGCCCACAGGGGTATTTGCTGAGTTATGGGCACCGGTTTTTTTAATGAATACTCAAAACTTAACGGCGGGTGAAGCGGCAAGAGCTGCAAGCTTAATTTTTATTGGCTGGGCCTTAGGTGGGTTTCTCGTCGGCAGTGTTGCCAATAGATGGGGTCGCAAGCGCACTATCCAAGCATCAACTCTGGGTACCTTCTTATTAATAGGCCTATTAATTTATGCCCCCCCTTTACCGATCTTCCTCCTCTGGTTCTTATTACTGGCCTATGGTGTCGTGAATGGTGGTTTAGGTGCGGTATATACAGCCGTAGCTGAACGTCATGATCCAAGCATGGCGGGTCTTGCTTTGGCTTTTGCGAATGCGTTTTCTGTCATTGTTGGCGCTTTAGCCCAAGATGCTATTGGCTGGTGGATGGATATTTTGCAAAATGCGGATGCAAATCGCAGCCTCACTGATTACAGCGTTGCTGATTTACGTTTAACGATGAGTGCTATTGTAGTTGGAGCCTTCTTGGCTTGTTGCTTAAGCTTTTTTATTCAAGAAAAAAAATCTTCTTAGACTGTTGCTATTTAGATTTTTGGCAAAGATCCTAACCGGTGTGTGCCGGAAAATTCCCGCCTCCCGACCAACTGGTTCGAAGCCAAGTATTCTTTAAGCCCAGCTGGTTATACTAACCTACTGATCTGTCGAACTCTCTATCCAGCTGAGCCGGGCGCCATGAAATAACGATAATTTCTTGAAATGGTGCGCCCGGAGAGATTCGAACTCCCGACCGACTGGTTCGAAGCCAGTTACTCTATCCAGCTGAGCTACGGGCGCAGATTAAGGGGCGATTATTTCAGAGCTGAAGGGAATCGTCAATGTTCTTGAGTTACCCATTAGCCATAGGCCTCCTGAGATCCCTCGACTTTCGCTCGGGATGACAACAATGCCTGCATGGTGCACATGACGAGATCCCTCGACTTCGCTCGGGAAGTGCACAAGATATTTCGTCAAAGATGGATACCATACAATGCCAATGCGAAGCATTGGATGGCGGGATAATGAGATACTAGAAGGATACAAACTTAAGTTGAAGGGTGCACCGGAGAGATCCTCGCCTCCCGACCGACTGGTTCGAAGCCAAGTATTCTTTAAGCCTAGCTAATCTCATTAGCCCGCCAATCAGATCAGCTCTCTATCCAGCTGAGCTACGGGCGCAATATGAATATATTAAGACAGGTATTCTAAAATGGTGCGCCCGGAGAGATTCGAACTCCCGACCGCCTGGTTCGTAGCCAGGTACTCTATCCAACTGAGCTACGGGCGCGCATTAAGGGGCGATTATTCCAGAGCTGAAGAGAATCGTCAATGTTTCTATTCACCAGGCTTCATTTCAGCCCATAGTCGCAGTCTTAAGAAAAAAATAAAAGATAAAAGATAAAAACTTAAAAAGCTTGTGTTCGAAGAACAAAGCTGGCGGAGAGAGAGGGATTCGAACCCTCGATAGAGCTTTTGGCCCCATACTCCCTTAGCAGGGGAGCGCCTTCAGCCGCTCGGCCATCTCTCCATCAATCAAGTTACGAAGTGTAACACAGCAGTATGGAAAGTTGCGAGGCCTAAGGCGCTGTTGCTAAACTAACTGGGAGTTAGTCTTCTTCGTTGTCACCGCTATCTACTTCTTCGGAGCTTCTATACTGACCATCTTCTAGCTGAGCCTCTAAATGAGTCAGCTTTTGTAATTTTTCACGCTGTATGCGTTGATAAATTTCTTCGCGGTGTACTGAGACTTCTTTGGGAGCATTCACGCCAATCCGAACTTGGTTCCCTTTCACTCCCAACACGGTTACGGCTACTTCATCGCCCACCATCAGCGTTTCGCCAACGCGCCTTGTTAAAATTAACATTATTCAATCTCCTTTCCAACTTATTATGACCAACCTTGAAGTCCTGCACTATCTTGCCTATAGAGCAAGATGTAAGACTTAACATGTGATTGCTTCTTTTAGTAATGGATCATCCTTGCCCTCTCTTTGAGGCTCAACACCCAATTGAAAAGCGTGATGCAAGACACGAACGCCTGCCTCTAAGTGCTTTTCGTCGATTACCACAGAAACTTTAATTTCCGAGGTGGCAATCAATTGAATATTAATTCCTTCATCGCCAAGCACACGAAACATATGACTGGCAATCCCTGCATGAGAACGCATACCTACTCCTACTAACGAGAGTTTGGCAATGCGATCATCTCCCCATATTTCTTTGGCACCGACACCCATTGCAGCTTCAGTAGCAACTCGCAAAGCTTCAGAAAAATCGCAACGGTGCACGGTAAATGTTAAATCCGTGTTAGTCACTCGAGCTATATTCTGTACTATCATATCCACTTCGATATGCGCTTTAGCCACAGCACCCAAAATAATCGCAGCAATACCCGGCATATCGGGAACACCCAAAATGACAATCTTGGCTTCGTCGCGATTAAAAGCAATTCCCGAAACCACTGGCTGTTCCATCGTTTTATCCTCGTAGGTGATTAACGTGCCAGATCCATCTTTAAAAGCCGACAATACCCTCAAAGGGACATTATGTCGCCCGGCAAGCTCAACTGCTCGGATCTGCAGAACTTTTGCACCCAAGCTCGCTAATTCCAACATTTCTTCGAATGTGACTCGAGGCATTAAACGCGCATGAGCTACAATTCGGGGATCTGTAGTGTACACTCCTTCCACATCCGTGTAAATTTGACACTCGATGGCTTTTAAAGCCGCAGCCAGAGCTACCGCTGTCGTATCCGAGCCGCCTCGCCCCAAAGTAGTAATTTGCCCTTGTCTATCAACACCTTGAAAGCCTGCAACCACCACCACATAACCTTGAGCCAAATCTTGTAAAATATTCTCAGGAATAACGTTAACGATACGAGCTTTGCCGTGAATACTGTCAGTTTGGATAGGAACCTGCCAGCCCGCATAAGAACGCGCCAAACAACCCAGCTTAAGCAATGCAATACACAACAAAGCCATAGAACTTTGCTCACCTGTGGCCAACAACATATCCAATTCGCGGCTAGGCGGTTCAGGGTGTAAAGATTTGGCTAGGGTAATTAATCTATCCGTCTCACCACCGATAGCAGAAACCACCACCACCACATGTTGTTCTTTTTGATGAGCCGCCATAACTTTTCGAGCAACCGCTTCTATACACTCAAGGCTACCAACTGAAGTGCCGCCAAACTTTTGAACAATAATCGCCATTCTGTGTATCTACTCTGTGTATCTACATGAAGATCAAGGATTAATTAAAGCTGAGATCCAAGGAGCAACAGCAGCCAATGCGTCTTTTAATGCGTGAACGTCGGGTCCACCCGCTTGAGCAAAATCAGCGCGACCGCCACCTTGGCCACCCACTTTGATGGCAACCTGTTTAATGATGTCGCCTGCATGTAAAAGAGGAATACAATCTTTGGTCACACCTGCTACCAATAGCACTTTATTTGCATGGATTGCACCCAACACAACCACGCCTTTTTGGAGTTTCTGCTTGAATTCGTCTACCATCTGGCGCAATGTTTGGTGATCCGCTGCCTGGACTTCCAACGCCAAAACTTTAGTGCCTTGAATATCCTGAGCCTGGGTTGTTAAATCCTCGATTCGACTTTGGCTTAAAGCCGCCATGGCTTTTGCTGCTTCTTTTTCTTGTTGTTTCAGTTTTTGCTGCAATTGCAGGATTTTTTCTAAAAGATTTTCAGGCGTACATTTTAGCGTTTCGCTTAAATGCGCTAGGGTCTCTTCTTGTAAAACAGCCCTTTTATAAGCGACCTCCCCTGTACAAGCTTCAATACGACGAATGCCAGCTGCTATACCGCTTTCGGCCAATATTTTAAATAAGCCAATATCACCGGTGCGGCTGGCATGAGTGCCTCCACAAAGTTCTTTAGAGAAACCACCTCCCATGGTTAATACTCTAACCTTGTCTTCATATTTTTCGCCAAATAAAGCGACAGCTCCAACCAAATTTGCTTCTTGAAGTGTCATCACTTCAGTCACAATAGCTGTATTTTTGCGAATTTCTTGGTTTACTCGAGCCTCTATCGCTTGTAATGCAGCATAGCTGACGCCTTGACTATGCGAAAAATCAAACCGTAACCGGCTGGCATTCACCAACGAACCTTTTTGTTGCACATGAGTCCCTAGAATCTCTTTTAAAGCCGCATGTAACAGATGAGTCGCCGAGTGGTTCAGTGCTGTCGCAAGGCGGACGTCTGGATCCACTTCTGCAGCAACGATTTGGTTGATCTCAAAATATCCTTCACTGACAACACCATAATGAACAAAACCACGGCCAGCTTTTTGTACATCTTGTATTTTAAAAACACCCTGCGGTCCGCGCAAAAATCCAAGATCGGCAGCTTGGCCACCGCTTTCTGCATAAAAAGGTGTAGCATCTAAAACCACAACGGCTTCCATACCAACGTTGATTTTTAACAAAGCAGCATTTTCATGGTAAAGACTTAAGATTTTTGCAGAACTCTTTAATTGCTCATAGCCACAAAAAGATGTCGAGCTTTCAATATGTAAGCGTTGTCCAGCTTGGCTAAAATGACTGGCCGAACGAGCCCGTTTTCGCTGTTCTTCCATCGCTTGGTTAAAACCGGCTACATCTACTTCAAAGCCCCGCTCTTTACCAATATCGGCAGTTAAATCAAGTGGGAAACCATAGGTATCGTATAGACGAAAGGCGGTTTCTCCCGGCAGCACTTGACCAGTTAAATTTTGCAATTCGGTTTCTAACAGTTTTAATCCGAGCTCGACAGTGCGAGCAAATTGCTCTTCTTCTTGCAACAGCACAGCGGCAATAGTGGGCTGTTGCGCAACAAGAGTCGGATAAGCAACCCCCATGGTTTCAATCAGGGCTGGCAACAATTTATGAAAGAAAACCTGACTCATAGCCAGCTTATGGCCATGGCGAATAGCTCGGCGTATAATACGACGCAGCACGTAGCCCCGGCCTTCATTGGCAGGTAATACGCCATCCATAATTAAAAATGCGCTGGAGCGAATGTGATCTGCAATGACTCGCAAAGAACGATTTTCTAAATCTTGAGTCTGGGTGATCAGAGCCGCTGATTTAATCAGAGCCTGAAATACATCAATATGGTAATTGCTGTGCACTTTCTGCATGACAGCTGCTATGCGTTCAAGGCCCATGCCGGTATCCACTGAAGGCTTAGGCAAAGGCTGTAGGTCTCCCGCAGCATTGCGGTTAAACTGCATAAAAACCAAATTCCAAATTTCTATGTAACGATCGCCATCGGCATCCGCAGAGCCCGGAGGGCCTCCGGGAATGCTCGGACCATGATCATAAAAAATTTCACTACAAGGACCACAAGGACCTGTGTCTCCCATCGACCAAAAATTATCAGCATCACCACAACGAGAAAAACGTTCTGCCGAAACACCCAGCTCTTTTAACCAAATGTTCGCAGCTTCTTCATCTTTCTGATAGACGGTGATCCAAAGTTTTTCAGCAGGCAGACCTAATTCCTGGGTTAAGAATTGCCAAGCAAAATTGATAGCTTCGCGTTTAAAATAATCACCAAAGCTAAAATTACCCAGCATCTCAAAAAAAGTATGGTGACGGGCCGTGTAACCCACATTTTCTAAATCATTGTGTTTACCACCAGCACGCACACAACGCTGTATGCTGACTGCTTTGGTATAAGCCCGTTGTTCTAAACCTAAAAATACATCTTTAAATTGCACCATACCTGCATTGGTAAAGAGCAAAGTTGCATCGTTGTGAGGTACCAGACTACTGCTGGGCTCAATTTTGTGACCTTTTTTTTCAAAAAAAGCTAAGAATTTTTCACGAATAACAGAGGTTTGCATACACTTCCTTGGAGCTATACCATTCGTCTTTTGATTTGCGGCTTTGTTGCCCTGCGGCAGTCACCTCTTATTACTGACTATAACAGGTTACCTGCGGCGGACTGGCGATGCCAGTCCGCCTAGGGCTTTACAATCCTCATGAGGGCCGGGAGTCTCGCCTGCTCCTCACCAAAAATCAAAATCCAAACGGTATACACTCCTTCCATTTTGATTTCATCCAATATTGTCTAAAATTAAACTAGAAAAAGCCCTTTTTAGAGCTCCATTAAGCATCTTCAGTTTCAAGCTCAGGCTCTTCAACCGCAGCTCTGACATTGGTTTGTAATTTTGCCAAAAGCTTTTCACGAATGATTTTTTCAAGCTCGTTCGCCATGCCAGTATTTTCTTCCAGATATTGGCGGACATTTTCTTTACCTTGACCAATCCGAGTGCCATTGTAGCTATACCAAGCACCCGCTTTTTCAATTAAACTCAGCTTGACGCCAAATTCAATGATTTCACCCAGCTTGGAGATCCCTTGGCCATATAGAATTTCGAAATCAGCTTGCTTGAAGGGGGGGGCCACTTTATTTTTGACAACTTTAACACGTGTTTCACTACCCAACACTTCTTCGCCTTTCTTGATAGCACCGGTACGACGAATATCTAAGCGAACCGATGCATAAAATTTCAAAGCGTTTCCGCCTGTCGTGGTTTCAGGATTGCCAAACATGACGCCAATTTTCATTCGGATTTGGTTAATGAAAATAACCAAAGTGTTGGAGCGTTTAATATTACCGGTAAGTTTGCGCAGAGCTTGAGACATCAGTCGAGCCTGTAAGCCCATATGATGATCGCCCATTTCGCCTTCAATTTCCGCTTTAGGAGTTAAAGCTGCAACAGAGTCGACCACCACCACATCAACGGCCCCTGAGCGTACCAACATATCGGTAATTTCAAGTGCCTGCTCGCCGGTATCAGGCTGCGATACCAAAAGCGCATCGACTTTAACACCAAGTTTTTCGGCATAACCCGGATCTAAGGCATGTTCTGCGTCGATAAATGCCGCAGTGCCACCTTTCTTTTGGCATTCAGCGACCACTTGAAGGGTTAAAGTGGTTTTGCCAGAAGACTCAGGGCCAAAAATTTCAACAATACGTCCCTTGGGTAAGCCACCGATGCCCAGGGCATCGTCTAAGCCTATAGAACCTGTTGAAATCGCTTCAATATTTGCAATGGGTCCGCTACCCATTTCGATAACAGCTTCTTTGCCAAATTGGCGTTCAATTTGTGATAAAACCGTATTTAAGGCTTTTCTTTTCTGATCGTTCGCAGTTGCCACAGTCATCCCCTTCCAGCCGCATTGTATATTGAAGAAAATTATCGCATATATGCCCATGCTTTCAAAGCCAATACGCTTTCTTTGGGTAAAAAACCTTAGGCCCACCCATATAGAAGCCTAGCCGAGACGTAGGTATCTATTGAACTAACATGTGAATTGTGGTTCAATGGTCCAAGGGCCGCCTCGATCTCATCCTCGGCCTAATTTTTGGAGAAGCCCATGCCTTTACTACGCGCCCTCAATGAAGTTTCGCAATCTAAATTACCATCGTTTATCGACTATGTTTTGGCCCAACATTTTGCTTGCCTGGTATCAGCCGGAAGGGGTCTTCATCTTGAAGCGATGAAAGGAATTGCTTGGGCATTTGATCCAAGCCAAACAATATTTGAGTACCTACATGGAACAGACAAACTCCATTTAGCTGCTCACTCTCAAGCAGCAGGGACTGATTGGGTTATAGATACCCTTTTGAAACTCGCAGCAGTCAAAGTCTTCCCTGAATGTAGTTTGCCAGCTATAAAACCGATTATACACGAATTAGACCTGATCAATGATGGGCTCAAACAAAAAACTTTAACCAAAGAGACCATACGTTATTCAAAGAGCTTGATCTCTTTGATAGGGGACAAGAAGTTTTTAAACCAGCTCAATACCACCATTCAATCACCTGAATATAGTTTGAAACTCCAAGCTCAATACTATTTGGCTTTGCACACGGATCCAAACTTTTATGCAGCTGAACTTAAAAGCTTTAAAAGCAATACCAAAGCGGTTTGCCAACAAAGTCCTTTTGATGAGCAGTCGCTGCAAGAAGATGCCAGATTTCAAGAAAAATTAACCGAGTTAAAATGCTTGTTAACCAGCATGCAAGATTTGAGCTCCTTGCCCGCCCACCTCTCAATACAGTCTTCTGGGCCAGAGTTATCTTTTCAAAGCTTCCCAACCCATCGTTTAATAGGCGAACAACAAAACAAAGCAAATGCTGAATTAAAAACTACCGAATATAACCAACCTTTGCATTTTAGATCGCCTTGCAACGATCCGGTTGCGCAACAAACAGCCCCAGCAGCGCCTTTGCCGATGCAGCCAAGTTCTTTATCTTTGCAAGCCCAAAATTCAAGCGCCCAAGCTATGCCTTTAAGCCAATCATTCCATTCAGATGTGTCGCAACCAAGCCTCTCTGAAGGATTAGAGCCAATTAATTCTATTCTAGATGAATTTTGCCACTTGCTTTATGCAGACAAAAAAAATGGCAATATGGCCAATAAAAAAGCTTTAAAAGATTTGTTGTTTCAACAATTGCAGCAATTCTGGAATGATTATCTAAAAGCTAGTCAATACCTGGACACGGCAATAGACACCGCCAATGCGGTGCTTGATCAGCTCAAAAACATCGAGACAAAATTTTCGTCTGGAAATGTAGCAGCTAAAAGCTGGACTCATGAAATCTTAGAACAGCTTAAAAAATTAAATGGCCAGGAAGTGATTCAGGATGAAGATCACAAAGATCACAAAGCGGCTTTCCAAAGAATATCATTGCTCGATAACCATGACTCCCCTATTCAGCTTTCAAAAGAAGACTTAACAAAAGAAAGCAGCATATTAACAAACATGCTGACAAAGAACAGCGGACAGTTTAATTCAAGAGTTGCAGCTCTGGTTGAAGAGTTTAATCGCTATTACAAAAACCAAACAAATCATTTACTCAATATCGGCTTGCAACACATTGTCAAAAAATCTTTTCTAAGCATATCCACGCCAGCAAATACACCTATTGATTCTTTAAGCCAAGTTTCCACACAATGGCTACAAGCCAATACCAAATTGCAAGATTTTTCAAGCATTGGCAATCAAATCGATCAGCTGTGTCAAGCAGTGATAGCTCAGCCACAATATGCTTTGCCTGACATAGATACTCAGTTTTTTGAAAGCCTTCAGGATAACCTCTTTCTTCTCAAAGAGTTGCGCATCATTTTTGCAGGCACAGAAACCTGGATGAAAGCTGGAACCCTGATGGAGGCCACATACGAAGATCACAGTTTATCGGCGACACTGCTCACAGCCTTACAGAGGCCTGTTGTCAACCTAGTCTTTAAAAAAATGTCTAGCTTACTTTTTCTTGAAAATAACTTTACCAACAACCAAATCATCCTCAACAACTTATTAGACAATTTGAGCACATCCAGTCTCAGTCCAGAGTATACAGCTCGACCGTCTGGTACTGTAAGCCATACCAGAAACCATCAGACTATGCTTAAATTTAAAAATGAAACAGCTATCACCACTTCATCCTCCCAATTGAGCCCCCCCGAAGAACAAAAACAAGAACAAGAGCAAATACAGATCTCTTATCAAGAAGGTTTAAATCAACAAGAAAGGGAGCGGCAACGATCTGTTAGGGCTGAGGTAGCAGAGGCTTTGCGTATAGAAGCCCAGCTAAAACGCTCACAAAAAAAAATCAGCAGAAAAAAGAAATTGAAAAGTTTCCAGATGGATCACTCAATACCCAGCACGCCCAATCAAACCTTAGGCAAAGAAACTTTACCACTCTTACCTCAAGAAAAACTCCATTTGACGTTAAGCCTCTCTTTGAAAAAAAGGCTGGGTGATATTTCCGAAGGGTTAGAGCTGGGGCCCGAATTGCTGCTAGAATTCTTCAACAGCTGCGCTTTTGGCATATTTTTAAGAGGTTTAATGGCCTATACGAATAAACATAAGAAAGCTCTAGCCAATAAAGCAGCCTACGATTATATAAATTTCTATGAAAGAGAGTTGATAAGATTAGGCATTCGAACGAAAACTGATGATGATGAAGAATTGGGCATTAACTTAGAATTCACAAGCCCCGACGCTTTCAGTATCGATAATTTCAGCATCGATAATTTCAGCATCGACAAGCTATATGAAAACGCCCCACAATGGTGGCGCCAAGAGATATCTCAAAGCACTGCTGAAGAAGCAAACAACCACAGTGAGCAGATCCAGATATCAGCCAGCCCTTTAAATGAACAGTTTTTTTTAGATCATTTTATAGCAGCCAGGCATATCTTTCTGAACAAACACCCTGCCGTCATAACAGCTTTACCTATGGATAACGACGACGAAAGAAGAAGTCTGCTAGCCAATATTCATAAACGGCTCGAAGAAAAAGATATTTTCATTTATATCGCAGAGTTATTTATTGCAAATTTAGAACAAGCACTTAAACTTAAACGAGAAAATTACCAGCCCAGTTTTTTTGGACAATTTAAAGATTCCGCCATCAGCCTTGCTACCAAAGGAGCTAAAGGTCTCTTCCAAAATAAAGCTTTCAAAATTATTTCTGAAAAAATTTTTCAAAAATTCGGTATTTATGTTGATCCCAAACTTATTGAAGGTGTTATTAGTGAACCCTTAAATGTCCACAGCTATGCGGATGAATTAAGTCACTTTATTTATGAAAACTTTAATTTAGATATTAATAGCCAAGATTTTATAGCACTCAAAGAAGATCAGAACTTGGTGCCGAAAATCATCGGCAGCTTACGAGCCATGCTTGCAAGATATAATATCTATGATTTACGAGAGTTCCTTGTAAAACATCTTGCCTTGGATTTAAGCTCCATTGATGATGAAGTTATTAAACATGCCTTAACAGATGATCAGGCTTTTTCCGAATTTTTAAAAAGTGCGTTTGGCTTAACATTAGATGCGAAGACCCTATCCGAATTGATCGATTCTACTCGAAGCCTACAAGAATTTAAAGCGTGTTTTCGAGCTAAGTTTCAAAACATGAGTATCATCAAGCATGTTGCAGAGGTGTCACATTCTTCACTTAAGAAACGTGAAAAGCGTGCAGAATGGCTAAGCCAAATTATAGAAAAGTATAGCAAGGGCATGATGCAACTCAATGCTTTTGATATTCAGCTAGCCCTGCTTAGCCGGGAAAATTTTTCAGAATTCTTAGCTTTTAACTTCGGTATTATTTTTAGCGCTGATAGCGTTAAAATGATTATCGAGGCCATGGAAGAAAAGCCAAAGCCTATTCCAGCTACTGCTGTGAGTATCATTGGCAACCCTCCTGAATCAGAAATTCAGCCCACAACGCAATTTGATGATTTTCAAAAGGTGGCCAGCGAAATCATCACGACAGAATTGTTAAAGCAAAAGCCGCTTTCGATGATTCGGCATTTTTTTGCTAACCGACCAGCTATCGAGCGCTGTGAAAAGTTATCTCAACTGTTAAATATACATGTCGAGCCAACTGAATTACATCGCAACCTTCAAACAGATCACGATGCAGCATTATTTCTAGAAAGATCTTTTCAGAAAATCATTCCTGGAGTCTTCAAAGCTTGCGACTTTGAAGGTCTTTTAAATGAAAATATTGAAAAATTTATAGATGTAACCTTTGTAGCCAGAAAAATAGCTGCCACAGCAGTCAAATTATTTAATTATCAATGCAGCTTGAATTTTGACTTCACTGACATTGAAATTGATCTTAAATTATTTATCGAATATGTCAGCGAACTTTACCAGAGCCGAAAACCTGAAAACCACCCTAGCAATGAGCACGCCCCTGTGAGTCCAACTTTGCCACAAGACAGCAATCAGGATATCGAAGCACCCTGGCTTGATGAGACATGGCTCAATGGAAAAGTATTGACAGGTCTGCCTCGATTTAAAGATGAAATTTATAAAAAAATTGATAATCATCTTATACAGATTGCCGCCACTATACAGCAATATTTAGAAAGCAAGAAAGCTTCCGTTAATGAAGAAGATTTTCCAAGACCTGCCAATCATATTTTGAATGAGCTGAGAGAAATCTCAACCAGCAATCTTCAGATTTTAATGCGTGGTGAAGCACTTATCCAGGCCTACAACGAAAGCAAAATACTGTCGGCAGATCTATATACAGATTTACCAACTTTACAAGCTTTACGAGAACAACTTCATAATACAATAACCACCTATCACCAAGATAAAGTGACTCATTCTCAATGGGCTACTCATGTGTTGCAAGAGTTTTGCGCCTATGCAAAACAAGATCCACAGTTAACCATTTTGGCTCAACCATTAGAAAACCTATTAAGTTTGCGCCAAAAAAATCTGCTCATTCAGGCGGCCTCAGACTTTACGAGTAGAATGTTTAACGATAGCTTTGTAGTACCTTTCATCAGCCGTATCGAAAAAGCCATCTCTGCAACTGCAATTTATACCCACAATACTGCAGATATTGACCAAAAGACGGCCTGGGTTTGGAAGCTCGGCGCGAGATTTTTATTTAATAATTTAAGCCTTCGCGATACAGAGAAATTACAAAAAAATATTGCTGGTTTAAAAAACAATCTTATACCGCTTGAAAAACCAAAAACCTGGCCTCAGTATTTTATGGCCCTTATTTTAAGAAGCTGTCGCCTTGGTTTAAGAGCACTGAGCAGACCGCTGGCTTTTTCAAACGCCGTGGCACGCCTGGTTAGTTACTTTTTAGTATACAATTGGCATAGGCTTTTAGCTGCAGGCTTGGCTTACGCCGCCACAGGTAAAGCTCGCTCGTATTTATTGCCCAAAATACTACCTTCAATTTTACCTAAGATAAAAGCCATGTTTAAGAAAAATTATGCCAAAAAATATGCAAAAGAAATAAAAGCTTATTCACCTCATGCAATTTATATATTATCACCCATTTTTTACGGTATTTTTTCTCGAATAATTAAATCCATTTCAGAGTCAATGGGTGTGAATCTGTTTTTAAAGAATTCTCAAAGGCATTATTTTCCTGAGCCCTTATCACCCGCTTATCGGCGTCTATATGATTATCTTGAAAGCTCCAGCCTAATACAGGAAAGGCCCTCACATCCTTCCACAAACAGCAGCGGCACAGCAAGCATGGACTCATTTGCGTTGTTATACCAGCACCAAAGAAAAGCTACCCGACTTCCTGCAATACGTGAAATGGCAGAAAGTGAGATGACCGCAACACCCCCACCATCGGCAATGACTGGCTTTCATAAACCATAAATATTAAAAGGAGAGACATTGGCCTTAAAGCTAACTGCTATTTAAATATATAACCTTGGCTTTTTAGTTTTAAAATTGATAAATTGACAGGTAAATATTACTTACTATAAATCTGGACTGTCAACATGCTCAAAAATATTAGCAGGCTTATCAACGCACTATCAGCAGTGAGTGAGAGCTTATTTTCTGCTGCTGCAGTTACACCCCATAAGCCTTTTCCTTTAATGTTAGGCAGTCAAGCATCCGTTCTTGCTTACACTTTAAGTTTTTTATCGGCTCGGGATGCCATCTCTGTCAGCCTTAGCACACACTCTTTAAATACTGCTATCAAATCTCCTGCTTTCCAAGCACTGTGGCTGCAGCATATCCAAAGAGATTATCCCGGCCCCCTCACTCAACAGCCTTCACCGCAAGCCTATTATCAAGCAGCTCAACGGTTTCAACGGTTTCAACAAGACAAAGCCCTAAACTTTTTATTGTATTCTGTTAATCCAATAGAAGGCTATGATTATTCAATGATTAAACAAACAGTCAGTCATTTTAAAACTTCCACCTTTAAACAAAGAGCAGACTATTTAACCCAGTGGAATAAAGATTTGGGATTATACCAATTAAAAAGAGCTAGCAAATATATTGGCCTTAGAGGTTTAACGGAGCTGACACCAGAAGTGATGCAGCGATTAACAGTCATCAATCAGGGATCTCCCATTGTAAGTCTGTCCATCCAACAGTGTTATTTAGCTCAACTTCCAAAAGCGCTGATTATTTTCTTAAGCGCCTGTACCCAATTGCAGGAGCTTTGCCTAAATGACAACCAGCTGCAAAGTCTGCCTGAAACTTTGCTGCAAACTTGTACCCAATTGCAGGATCTTCGCCTGAATAACAACCAGTTGCAAAGTCTGCCTAAAACTTTGCTGCAAACTTGTACCCAATTGCAGCGACTTTTCCTGAGCCACAACCAGCTGCAAAACCTGCCTGAAACTTTGCTGCAAGCTTGTACCCAATTAAGGATGCTTCCACTGAGCCACAACCAGCTGCAAAACCTGCCTGAGACCTTGCTGACAACCTGTACCGAATTGCAGGGGCTTTACCTGCATAACAACCAATTGCAAAACCTGCCTGAAAACTTGCTGCAAGCTTGTACCCAATTGAAGGACCTTTACCTGGATCACAACCAATTGCAGAACCTGCCTGAAAACTTGCTGACAACTTGTACCGAATTGGAGAAGCTTTACCTGGATTGCAACCAGTTTCAGAGCCTGCCTGAAAATTGGCTAGAAACTTGTACCCAATTGCAGGAGCTTCGCCTGAATGACAACCAGTTGCAAAACCTGCCTAAAATCTTGCTTCAAACCTGCACCCAATTAGTAGAGCTTTACCTGGATAACAACCAATTGCAGAGCCTGCCTGAAACCTTGCTGACAACTTGTACCGAATTGCAGTGTCTTTACCTGGGTAACAACCAATTGCAGAGCCTGCCTGAAACTTTGCTGCAAACCTGTACCCAATTAGAGGAACTTGATCTGTCTAATAATCATTTCATAACTGTTACGCAAAACAATTTTAGTTATTTGCCCAACAGTTGTTCTTTTACTATCTACAATCAAACCCCTGCTGGTGCCTCAAGTAGCAGTGCTATTATTCCTAAACAGAAAACGACAGAAAATGAAGATGAGCCTCGCCAAAAGAAGGTTAAATATCAAGCTTAAAACAATAGAGTTGGAAGCCACCTCAAGCCTGGCTTATTCTTATACCAATCTTCTGGAAAGTTTGCTCATAATCGTAAATCCTATTTTTTTAGTACAAGCTTTTCTATTCATGGAGCAGGCCTTTTGGAATAACAGCCGGCCGATAAACTCGACTTTTACAAAAAGACTTTACTAGGCAGAGAAAACTGTCTTTCCCTCTGCTGTGTGTATTCCAACTTCAAAAAGGTTTCAAGTCATTACAGTTGCGTCTAAACAAGCTCTGTTTAGAATTATTTCAAGGAATAACTGTTACTAAGAGTCCTTAGCCAAGCACGCGCTAAATTACGGCATGCAGCTTTTATCAAGGTATCTTCATAAATGTGGTATTTAGCGTATTATAAAGTTTTGTTTCCTGCTAACAAGGAAACAAAAAAGGTGAGATAGACCGTTTACATCCCAGAGCTAAAAGCTCGTTAAAGAGCGTTGGTCGTCTCACCTCCCTTTGACAAGGATTTGCAGGAGTCGATTAAGGGCGATCCCGAATATGCCGCCAAAGATAAGCTCTTGCAAAGTGTTTGTGGGGTAGGCTTTGTGGTTTCTGCCACTCTCATTGCAGACTTGCCAGAGCTGGAAACTCTCAATGCGAAAAAAATCTCTACCTTGGTTGGAGTGGCGCCGTTAAACCGAGATAGTGGCGGTATCATAGGCAAGCGTTGCGTTTGGGGAGGACGTGCCACCGTGAGAGCTCCCCTGTATATGGCCACTCTATCAGCCATTAAAAGGGATCCTGCCATCAAGATCTTCTATGAACGGTTACGTAAAGCGGCTAAAGCAGCTAAGGTCGCTTTACTAAGGTCGCTTTAATAGCCTGCATGCATAAATTATTAATCATTCTAAATGCCATTTTAAGATCAGGCATCGCTTGGCGAGGAGGGCTTCAAAATGCTTGACTTCGAAGACAGTTGCTCTTCCTCAAGGAAGAGGTCTTTCAGCGCGTTAAGATAAAAGATTCACTTAAGTCTAATTTGCCCCACTCCTTTAAATCCGTCGCTAGAACCTGTAGCACTTTTTTCAAAGCTCCTTCTCTTACCCACTGAGAATAACGCCTACGACAGATCTGATAGGGTGAAGGCCTGGTAAATCTTTCCAAGGGGCGTCCATTCTTAATATCCATAAGATGCCCATCAATACCTCTAAGGCATTGCGGGGAGGTTGCCCCTTTCCATCTGCTCGTCTTTTTGGCGTAGGTAACAAAGTTTCAACAATAGCAATCTGCTCTCTTATCAGCTCCATAGTATCTACCCTCCAAGCCCAGGATTTAAAGATTAAAAAAATTGGATATATGTTACTTGGGGTCCCCCGCTAACATTAGCTCCTTTCTTGACAAAAGGTCCTAATAGATGTTAGCGTAAGTTCTTCAACTCCTTTCTTGGAATATAATTATGAGTGTACATTCATCTTACATTTTGACGGACATACAACGAAGAAGGGATATTATAAAAACTATTCTTGAACGATATACATCACAATCCGCAGAAGAAGCTTTAATCAAAGCAGCGCAGGCGGCAGATTTAAATAGTATTGTGACGTTGTTTAACAATTGTGCCCTGAATGTAAATACTTCTTATCGTGGTCTAACTGCAATTCAGACAGCGTTTCAGAGCACAAATAATAATCAGAGAGATGAGGTAATTGCTTTCTTACTAAGTAAAGGTGCAAATCCCGTTAAGCCAAGTGATCAAGGGGAAACGGCACTGCAACTCTTAAGAACTTATCAAACAGCGCGGACAAATAACATTCTTATAAAGCGAGAAATTTATTTGGCCCTATACCGTAACATCTTAAATGATATAAACGATCCTTCTATAGCAACAAAGTCATTTGTATTTAAATTATCAGTGAAACAAGGAGTAGGGGAAGACGCATTTGGATATGGCTATTCTACATGTATGGAAGATGTTAATTTAGACAATCTTGAAAATCGATTAGATTCTGCTTACCAGAATTTTAAAGAATGTTATAAGTCATTTTTAGAAATCGCCCCGCAAATGACAAGCCCTGACCAACCGATTACCGTAAAAATTAGGCTAGTCTTATCAGAAAATGAATATGTTATGGATTCATTAGATGACCTATCAGAATGTATTAAAGCCATTCGAGAAGAGAAGATGGGTCAAACAAATCATAATAAATGTTCACCTCATAAAAAATGAGGCTTAATTTTTTTTGATTGTATTTTAGCTCCTTACCTGAATATTAAAAGACAGACACCTAAAATAATCAGCCTCAAAGTCGAGTACCCGCTTCCCATCGCTGAGGAGCGGGTACTCAACTATTACCTATAACAAAGGTTGCTAAGCTAAGTCCAAATTCTTAGGGAGTATGGTATTCTAAAACAGTTGATTATTTTATGCTTCCTGTTTAAGATACCGGCTCTGTGGTTTATGGACCGCAAAATGAATGCCTGGAATTGAATTAAGTTAATATACAAGCGTCAATTCTAATAGGATTTGTATTAAGTTGTGAGCCGAGGGTTGAGAGTGAATAAAAAATTTATCCAATCTATTTTTGTCTTAATTTTAGCTTTTTGTTTTACAACTGCCCATGCCAATTTGCAAGGTCATTACAGTTTTAAAGTTTATTTAAAAGATCAAATTGTAAAAGTTTTTCGCGATGGTGTCTTCCTTAAAAAAATACCTTGTTCGACAGGAACAAAACCTGGATCTACTCCAACAGGAAAATTTAAAACTTATGCCCAAAAGGAGAAGGATATATGGGTAGAAAAAGATGGCACGGAAATTAGCTACTATTATATAACAAAATTTAATAATTCTGTTGCTTTTCATAGCTTGCTTGAAGGAAACCACTCTTTTGTCGATGAGGGCAATAAATTATTTTCCGATAGAAAAACTTCCAGTATGGGATGTGTCAGATTAAAGAAAGAAGATGCAAAATGGATTTATAGTTTACCTTTAGGAGCTTCTGTCGAGGTGATTTGATCTTGCCCTATTTAAGTGAAGACCCTATCCAATTGCAAACATATAAGCCAGGTAAGTGTCAGAAGTTTTATTTGTAACCTAAGAAGATAATTTTAGCAGAGGATATTTCTTAATGGACTAATTATACAAGTCTGTCACCATTTTCAGTAAGCACGCAGTAACATCCAAGTTAACCTCGCGCTCTTCAAATTGGCGACAAATATGCCTCCGGCGGCCCTGGCCGTCCACGTCCGAGTGATCCATGCATCACTCTCCCTCAAATGACTTAACGCCGGTTTCGTTTGCCTTCTATTTCGGCTGTGCCAAAACATACGGCCACTACCAGCTACCAGGGACTATCCGCCTCCTCGCTTCCTTGGCGGACAGCGAGGGAGGATGACCCTAGCACCCTTTAATCAAACTGCACTCGAAATGTATTTAACTGCTTAGATAGGGCTCGCTTGTAGCGCTGTGATATGTAAAAAATATGAAGACCCATTACTTTAATTTTTTTATGCGATAAAGGGGCACATTCAAGGCCCACTGCGACACAAACCCAGAAGGCACCGTGGCTTTTAAAGCTAACTGCTATTTAAATATATAACCTTATTTTTTAGCTTTAAAGTTGATAGAATGATAGGCGATTATTACTTATTATAAATCTGGACTGTCAACATGCTCAAAAATAGCAGCAGGCCTATCAACTCACTATCAGCAGTGAGTGAGAGCTTATCTGCCGCCGCAGTTACACCCCATAAGCCTTTTCCTTTAATGTTAGGCAGTCAAGCATCCGTTCTTGTTTATACTTTAAATTTTTTATCGGCCCGAGATGCAACTTCTGTCAGCCTTAGCACAGCCTCTTTAAATACTGCCATCAAATCTCCTGCCTTCCAAGCACTGTGGCTACAGCATATCCAAAGAGATTATCCCGGCCCAGTCGCTTACCAGCCTTCACCACAAGGCTATTATCAGGCAGCTCAACGGTTTCAACAAGACAAAACCCTAAATTTTTTATTGTATCCTCCTTTTAATCAACCTTTTAATCAAATAGAAGGCTATGATTATTCAATGATTAAGCAAACAGTCAGTCATTTTAAAACTTCCACCTTTAAACAAAGAGCAGACTGTTTAACCCAGTGGAATAAAGATTTGGGGTTACAGCAATTAAAAAACGCCGTTCATACAGATATTAGGCTGCAAGGTTTAACGGAGCTAACACCAGAAGTGATGCAGCGATTAACAGTCATCAATCAGAAATCTCCCATTATAAAACTGACCATCGAAAAGTGTTATTTAGCTCAACCTCCAAAAGCGCTGATGGCTTTGTTAAGCACCTGTACCCAATTGCAGGAGCTTTACCTGAATCACAACCAGCTGCAAAGTTTGCCTGAAACTTTGCTGCAAACTTGTACCCAGTTGCAGCGACTTTGCCTGCATAACAACCAGCTGCAAAACCTGCCTGAAACTTTGCTGACAACTTGTACCCAATTGCAGGAGCTTTACCTGCATGACAACTCATTGCAAAACCTGCCTAAAACTTTGCTGCAAACTTGTACCCAATTGCAGCGACTTTACCTGAGTAACAACCAGCTGCAAAACCTGCCTGAAACCTTGCTGACAACTTGTACCCAATTGAAGCTGCTTTTCCTGAGCCACAACCAGCTACAAAACCTGCCTGAAACCTTGCTGACAACTTGTACCCAATTGAAGCGGCTTTACCTGGGTTACAACCAGCTGCAAAACCTGCCTGAAACCTTGCTGACAACTTGTACCGAATTGCAGGATCTTTACCTGGATCGCAACCAATTGCACGGCCTGCCTGAAAACTTGCTTCAAGCCTGTACCCAATTGCAGGAGCTTTACCTGGATTGCAATCAATTGCAGAGTCTGCCTGAAAACTTACTTCAAACCTGTACCCAATTGCAGACGCTTTTCCTGGATTACAACCCATTGCACAGTGTGCCTGAAAATTTGCTGAAAACCTGCACCCAATTAGTGGAGCTTTACCTGAATCACAAGCATTTAATGACTGCTAGGCGAAATAAGTTCTGTCATTTGTCCAAAATTTCTCCTCTTAATATCGAAAGTCAAATCCCTGCTGGTGCCTCAAGTAGCAGCGCTATTATTCCTGAACAGAAAACGACAGAGGATGAAGATGTGCCTCGTCAAAAGAAGGCTAAATATCAGGCTTAAAACAACAGAGCTGGAAGCCACCTCAAGCCTGCCATTCTTATACCAATCTTCTGGAAAGCTTACTCATAATCATAAATCCTATTTTTTTAGTTCAAGCTTTTCTACTCATGGATCATGGAGCAGGCCTTTTGGAATAACAGCCGGCTGATAAACTCGAGTTTTACAAATTGAAATCATCGACAATAAAGTCAAAGCCTGATGATTGGCCAAGTTAAAAGCTGAGATAATCATGGCAATACTGGGATCACCCTTATTTAAGAAACGGCGAAAAAAAGTGATCCAAAAATTGCACGCCAAAACCGAACACCTATTGCGAATAGAAGCTCGATTACTAAGCGCCCAAGGCTATTAGCAATCGCTTTGAATTTGAATACTGAGCCTGTGATAGGAAGATGTTCAAAAGGTATTAAAACAAAGATTATTTAAATAGAGCACATTTTTTAAACCATGGTAAAATGTATTTTTGCGATCGGTGGCCATCTTATCAAAAAGGCAACATTGAGTGCCAATAAGCTTTTAAGGGAATATTTCCCCAAAAATACCCTCATAGATTCAATAGATAAATGGCAGACGGATAGAACTGCAAATCAAATAAACTTTAGATCGATGAAATGCTTAAACTACCAAAGCCTTATGAAGCTTGCAACCAGCTAGTTTCCCTCTGTTTTTAACTTGGCCAATCATCAGGCTTTGACTTTATTATCGATGATTTCAATTTGTAAAACTCGAGTTTATCAGCCGGCTGTTATTCCAAAAGGCCTGCTCCATGAATAGAAAAGCTTGAACTAAAAAATAGGATTTACGATTATAAGCAAGCTTTCCAGAAGATTGGTATAAGCATAGCAGGCTTGGGGTGGCGTCCAACTCTATTGTTTTAAGCCTGATATTTAACCTTCTTTTGACGAGGCTCATCTTCATCGCCTGCCATTTTCTGTTCAGGGCTGATGGTACTACTATTTGACGAACCAACAGGGGTTTGACTGTCGATATTAAGAAAAATAATTTTGGACAAATGACTAAAACTGTTTCGCGTAACAGTTATTAAATGGTTGTAACCCAGAAAAAGCCCCTGCAATTGGGTACAAGCTTGAAGAAAATTTTCAGGCAGACTTCGCAACTGGTTATGAGTCAGGGAAAGACCCTGCAATTGGGTACAAGCTTGCAGCAAATTTTCAGGCAGACTTTGCAATTGGTTGTGATCCAGGGAAAGCGTCTTCAATTGGGTACAGGTTTGAAGCAAAGTTTTGGGAAGGCTTTGCAACTGGTTATCACTCAGGGAAAGATTCTGCAATTGGGTACAAGCTTGAAGCAAATGCTCAGGCAGACTTTGCAATGGGTTGTGATTCAGGTAAAGCCACTTCACTTGGGTACAGGCTTGCAGCAAGTTTTCAGGCAGATTTTGCAGCTGGTTGTGGCTCAGGAAAAGCATCGTTAATTGGGTACAAGCTTGCAGCAAAGTTTCAGGCAGACTTTTCAACTGGTTGTTATCCAGGTAAAGCTCCTGCAATTGGATACAAGCTTGAAGCAAATTTTCAGGCAGACTTTTCAACTGGTTGTCACTCAGATAAAGTTGCTGCAATTGGGTACAGGCTTGAAGCAAATTTTCAGGCAGACTTTGCAATGAGTTGTTATCCAGGGAAAGCAGCTTCAATTGGGTACAAACTTGCAGCAAAGTTTCAGGCAGACTTTGCAATTGGTTGTGATTCAGGTAAAGCTCCTGCAATTGGTTACAGGTGCTTAAGAAAATAATCAGCGCTTTTGGAAGTTGAGCTAAATAACAATTTTGGATGCTCAGTTTTATAATGGGAGATTTCTGATTGATGGCAGTTAAGTGCTGCATCACTTCTGGTGTCAGCTCCGTTAAACCTTGCAGTCTAATATCTGTATGAACGGCGTTTTTTAATTGCTGTAACCCCAAATCGTTATTCCACTGGGTTAAATAATCTGCTCTTTGTTTAACGGTGGAAGTTTTAAAATGACTGACTGTTTTTTTAATCATTGAATAATCATAGCTTTCTATTTGATTAAAAGGATGCAATAAAAAGTCTAGGGCTTGATCTTGGAACCATCGAGCTGTTTGATAATAGGCTTGCAATGAAGGCTGTTGAGTGACTAGGCCGGGATAATCTCTTTGGATATGCTGTAGCCACAGTGCTTGGAAGGCAGGAGATTTGATGGCAGTATTTAAGGAGGCTGTGCAAAGGCTGACAGAAGTTGCATCCCGGGCCGGTAAAAAACTTAAAGTATAAGCAAGAAGGGATGCTTGACTGCCTAACATTAAAGGAAAAGGTGGCTTATGGGGTGGAACTGCAGCAGCAGATAAGCTCTCACTCACTGCTGATAGTAAGTTGATAGGCCTGCAGGTATTTTTGAGCATGTTGACAGTCCATCTTTAAAATAATAATTGTATCTTCTTATATCAGCTTTAAAACTAAAAAGCAAGCCTATATACTTAAATAGCCGTTAACTTTAAAGCCAAGGTGCCTTGTGAGTTTGTGTTGCAGTAGGCCTTGAATGTGCTTTGCCTCTGCCTTGCTTGGCAGATTGTCATCACAACTGTGATAAGTTTTATTTTAACACCTTTTGAAATTCTAGAATATCCTCACAGCTAAAAAACTTGGAACCTTACTGAAAACCAAACTAGATAGTGCAGCTACATCCTATATTCTAGGAACTTTTTTTGAATATCAGAGTCTTTAATATAAGGACGATATCTTAAAGATAAGGTTTTACTATGCCACTTAAAAACATTGCTGATAACGCAAGCCGACGTGCTGATATAACCAAAGCACGGGATTTGTATGAGGTCTTATTTCAGTTTGCCAGAGGATTTCATATTTTAGCCTCAAAAGGTCTGCCAGGTGCCACAGATACGGCCAATATGGTATTAGAACTTCTGGGAGAACATTTCCCCAGCCTCGATACCAATCAAATATCTAAAATACTTGAGACTGATTTAAGAACTATTTTAAAGCTTAACAAGAATATTCCTCTAGAAAGAAAAAATGATGGCTCTTGGAAATTAACAGCTCAGCAACAAAAAACGGTAGAACTGTATTTCAAGGAAATTGCCCGTAATGCATTTTTCAAAGCCATGGATCAAGATAAAGCTTTTAAAGCGCAAAAAGCAGAGCACTTTTTAAAAACTTCTGGCGATCAGCTTTTCCCCAACAGGCATAAATTAAACCATGCCGCGCCCCTGCTTAAAACCTTAACGGATGAAATGATTGATCTACATAAACAAAAAATGTTTATTGAAAAATACAAGAATGATCCCAGTATTGCCATGACTATCTCAGCTGATGAACGAACCATCTTACATAATTCACTTTCTTTAGAAAAAAGAATACAGAGCGTTGCTTCTCGTATGTTTGCTCTGCGCTTTGGTAAAACCACAGGGGAAAGTGCTTTAATAAAAAGAAACAAACAAATTAAAATGTTCCTGCAAAACTGCGACAAGACCTATCAAGCCTTTTACCGGGCATACAGGGATAGCTCTAACACCGATGACGCCCATCCTGGCTTTGAAAAAGAAATTATAAAGCACAACAAAGAATTCACCGAATTTACCAATCAACTTGAAAATGAGATTTCAGCTCTATTCAAATTGTCTGACTTTGAATTACAAGAAACCGATGCTCAACAGGAAACTTCTCGAAAAATAAGGAAACTAAACAGAGATTGGCAAAAACAACAACATGAACTTAAAGCCAAACTTAATGACCAGCAAATCAGTCAAAAAACCTTCAATAAAAAATTCGCAATACTCAAAAAACAACAAAAACAACAATTATCGCAGCTCTTACCATTGCTGGAAGATCGTCGTTTTGGCTACGCTCAAAACAGCTTAAATAGTTTTATTGCTGAATTTAGACGCCGTGTAGAAACCGTCATTGACAGGGATCCCAAGCTTTATGATAATTTAGATCCCAGACTGCTGGCTTTTTTTGGTTCCGTTCGAAACGCCATTGGAGTGATGAATTTCCAAGAAATCGTCCCAGAATTAATTTCAATTTGGACTAAACCCGATACAGCAGCGACAACCACGAGTTGGCTTGAAAAAGGGCTAGGTGGGCTGCTCCATTCCCAAACAACAGATATCAGCCGCGATAAACAATTTTTAAACAATGCAGTCGATGCTTTAAAAGATATACCTGAAAATGGACTATTTTTTGATCCCAGTGCATTCTCTCCTATAAAGCTCCCTTTAGATCCAGTGGCCAGCCTAGATCCAGTTCGCAACTTAGCTCCTATCACTTCCAACAAAACCAGGGTTGCACTCCATACCAGTATTGCAGCCATGCTTGAAACCAGCCAAGCAAAATTAAAACTTATCGACCAGACTCACCTCGTTCACCATAAAAACCAGCTCAAAATAGAAGCATATCAAGCTTGGGTGAATACCCCCACTCTCGCTGAAAATCACAGCGCCTCAATTCAAAACAGCCAAAAAGCTTGTTTTGACTATCTGAGCCTTTATACCCAGGAGCTGGCTCAACCCACAGCAGAGGGCCAAGCAAACCTTCAGGCAATAGGAGAGCAGTTGTTTGCCCTCTATGCTCATGCACTGGGCTTGCCTGCACAAGACTTAACCAAAAAACTCAAAGACAGTCCTATAGCCAATTTAAATTTTTTACTGCTTATTGCTGAAAGACGGGAAGCAAATATTGAAAAGACAGCCCCCAATGCCCCTGCAGAACACGCCATGCAGAGTACATTTATCAAGATTTTTTCACAAGGCCGTAGCCAACTGAGACTGGCACAACAAACATTTAAAACATTTGAGCAGCACAAGCAAAAAATTCAGAACTACGCTATTGCTTTAGAAAAGAATAATCTGAAAGACGATTCTTTGGCATTGGTAGAATTACAAGCCAAACTTAAAATTTCTCTGAGCGCCTATGCTGAATTTTTAAAAATTGCCAATCAACAAACAAGTTTTGAACTATACCAGGCTCAATTTGCCCTCGTGCAAGAATTTTCTAAAATATTTGGCATTCCTGAAGAAACCTTTAGCCCAGATATTAAAAGCTCACCCATCAGCACTTTTGATAAATTATCAAAATTTTTAAAGCAAATTTCAGTCGAACTGGAAAATCAAGAGCTTAAACAAGCACAGCAAAACAAGGCTAAAGCCGGTTGGTTTTCAGCAGCAGGCCTTATGTCAAACTTCCAAAGTAAAGCTGCAACACCTGCCAGCTTAAAGCTTGCAATAATGACCGATATGTTTAATGCCACTTCTGGAAGTTTTCATAACATGAAAGCTGCCTTGGAAAATTCCAAGAATGATGCTTTAGTTCAAAACTATGAAAAGGTTTTACAAGAACCCAGCGTTTCAGCTGATTATTCCACAGTACTTTATGACATTCAAAATAAATGCAACTCTTTGGTTGAGCTAAGCCATAGCCGTCTAGATCATCAGGAGATTGACAACAGCGATCGGATTTTAGAAATCCAACAAGAATTGTTGAAGACTCTGGCAAAAGTTACCCGGCTTGAGCCCCCAGCAATCGTTGAACATATGGATAAGCGATCACCCATCAAAACCTTAGAAGATCTTAAAGCTTATACAGCCAAACTGTCTTTGGCTCTAGCAGACGACAAAAATTCGGAACCGCTTAAATTATTTTTTCAAACAGCAAAACAAATATTTTCCAGCACTCGAAAACAAATCATCACCCTAGATGCTACCCTCTTAATGGTTAAAAATCAAGATTTACAACTAGAAAATTATCAAGAACGAATGCTAGCATCTCCTCATGAACAGAGTGACTTGGCTAAACTTGAATTGATAAAATCTTCCTTAGCAACCTTGGGGAATATTTATGAATTAGGCTCCGACACTTTTCTGAATTCTGAACTGATGAAAGCTCAACAAAACCTGATCACTGCACTAACAGATGTCTATCATTGCTCAGCTGCTGATTTAAAGCCTTACCTTAAAGACTCTAGCCCTCAAACCATCCAAGCATTGCTCGATTTTGCCAAACTACAACTTGCAACTGCAAAACAAATGGTCGAGCAGGATACTGCCAATCGCAAGCCACATGCCAAGCTTGCCCTAAGTGCTCAACAGGTTATTGTACAACGCAAGCAAAATAGCTATGATCTTGCTGAAGCTGAGATTTATAAAACTTTCAAAGCCGCAACATCACCTAGGTTTTTAAATTCCTCCACTACAGCAAAAATTGCTTTTGACACAACAACTGCTGAGCTGTTTAAACAAACCAAAGCACTTGCCTATAAGTCTTTCATTGCCGAAGATAAAGAAAAAGATGCATTAGCTTTAAAAGCAAGTATGAAAAAACTTGTCACTCATTTAATGGTAGATGACAACAATACAGTCGATATTGAAAAAACCTCGATTGAACTTACTGAGAAGCTCAAGACTTTATATCAGGCAGAAACTGATTTATATCATCATAAAAACCTACAAGCAACCTCGGCTCATGAACCTAGTGTAGCGCAATTATTTTCTTTGCTGGTAGATTTGCCTTCCACAGGGGATTTAAGCGAAAATGCAAGCCGCATGGCGAAGCAACTCTTGAACACCTCTGCCACTTTGGGTAAAGAAATACTGGTTAATAATTTATACAAGTGGACAACTTTACTGTTACAGCTGCAAGAGCTCGATAAACTTAAAACGGATCATAAGGGTAAACTATCTCAAGAAATTTTGGAGCAATACCAACAACAACAGGGGGCTTCCCTTGAGAGCCTTCAAATGAAGGCCTCAGATCTGGCTTTGTTGTTAGAGCAAAAGCATCAGCTAACAGCACACTTACAGGGTTATCTGAAAACCTGGACGGGTATAGAGATCATATTGCCAGATCTGAGCAATGCCCTTGAAAGCCCCGAAGCTTTAAGCCATTATCTTCATGACATGTTAGCCAAGTTGCCAGGCCAACCCCAGATCCCTAAAAAAAGGATCCAGGCGGCCCTACAGGATAAAGAAAAATTTCGGCTACTGATTGAAGCAGATGTTTTAAAGACTATTCAAAAATCCGGCGGTTCATTTTATTGGAATATGGGTGCGACTGCTTTTACCACCGCAAGCCGTGCGACCCAATGGTTGGGTTATGAAAAAATCACCCAATTCTTAGGCTTTGCAGGCGAGGCTGTACAAAATGCCGGCCAAAGTAATTTAAGTAATTTCTTAAGCAGCAAAATGAATGACTTAGCTAAGCTTGGGATCCCTTCAGAAGATTTACAGTCTCTTTGGAAAAATAAAGCCAATTTTTTCGAACTTTTTAAAATTCTCAAGGAAATGCATGCTAAAGAATCAGTGAAAACTGGAGTTTCTGCCTATATTAAAGAAACGCTTTCTAAGGAAGAAAATACCATCTGGTTAAAGGATTTATTAACGACCAAGCTCGGTGTTTCAATAGAAGATGCCCTGCTGAAGCAAGCTTTAAGCAGCAGCCATGATTTCAAAACTGTATTATCGAAAATACTGACAGATAAACTGGGCAATATAGCTCCGAAAACCATCAATGATGCCAGCTTGAACGAACTTTTTAATGCTGCCAATTTTAAATTGGCGTTGGTAAACTTTATGCTTAAAGTTCAGCAAGAAAAAACCGGGGTTGCTTTATCCCTCACCAGCCTCGACTTGCAAAAATTTCTGCAAGCACCTAATTCAGTGGAACTGAGCAAACGCTTCTTGGTAGAAAGCCTTCATAAACATGTGGCAATACAATTAAAAACTATTGGCGCTATGAATATAGGGGCCATGGATTTATTCAGTGATTTACCAAAGGCCCTCAGCTTAACTCAAGAAAAAATGTTTGGCAAGTTTAACCCCCATGCTCCAGCACCAACAGCAACCAACTGGGATACGATTGAAAAATGGTTGCACAGTGTTCCTCTTGAGCCTTGGTTTATTGAACAATCCGTTGGCAAGCGTGGCTTTTCAGAAGCACAAACCACATTAAAACATGCAAGTTTTAATTTATTACAAGAATTCTCTAAGGGCTTAGAGGAACTGCATAAAACAAAAATATTACCCTTAAATTTGCATAAGTTTCGAAACAAAATTGCCTCTTTGCAAAAAGAATTAATTTGTTTAGAAACTTCCCGCAGCAGAGCTCATCAAGCTTATAGCAATTTGCAAACAGCGCATCATGCTCGCAAAAGCCAAGCCACCTTAGACTCTTTAAGAGGTGAGTTTGAAGATTCCAAAGAAGCTTATATCAGCCAAGAAGCATCTTTGGTACAGCATATTCATGAAAACATTCAGTCTTTTGTAGGGATAGCTCATGCCGAGCCTTCTAAAAACTCTTATTTACGATCATTTATCCATACCTTATCTGGGGCACAAGCTGGAGTTCAAGGCCAAATTTTCCTCTTGACACGGCTTGAGGCAGCCAAAGCACAATTTCTTGATAAACGCAGCCAAACTTTGGAAACTGCGCAAAATATGCGGTTACGAGATCCTCATGCAGCAGCTCAATCCCAAAAAGATGCTTTTGGTTTTGAATTAGAACAATTTTATTATGAAAAAATTCAGGATCAGCTGCACATCTATAAACCGAACAAAAAAGAAATTAGCCAAATCTTCGGGAGTGTTGCTTCGGAAAGCTTTAAGCTCTATGCCAATATGATGATTCAGCAATCGATGGGTTATTTATCTCAATTTAACAAACGATTACCAGATAGCCTAAATCGAGATAAAAGCTTAAAAGCGAAAGGTGCCGCTGCTCTACCGGCCATTGTCGAGATCCCTAGTTCGCGTCTCTCTTATTGGCTTAGACCTCTGCAGAGCTTGCTTGCTAGGTTTGCCAGCCTATTTAGAAGATCGACTCCGGTTATGGAACTCGAAGTCCTAGCGGTTGCTCCAGACTGGTGGAAAACCAGCAAGCCTCAAGATGTGAGTCCAAAAGCAGAACAACCTTCACAATCACAGGGTCCAGCAACTAAACATAGACGGAGTATGCTCAATGGTCACTCATTACATAAAGGAAAAATTTCTAAGTCTAATGTTGCCGTGATAAAATCATCTAAACATCAACCCAAGCCCTCGGGCTAAGCCTCGGCAGGGATTTAAAAAATCCAGAGGATGCAAGTTTGGTTAAATTTTTTGGCCTAGAATATACTCCTTTTAGTTTGGTTTTAGGCTAGGCGCCAAGGACCGAGAGCTTTAGGAATGTGGCATTGCCACAATCCGTCAGTTAAGCCCTCATAAAAGCAAGGTAGGACGAGAATAAATGGCCCAAGGAGTTACCTTGTAGCGTAATGAGGATTGCGAGGATCCGCCAGGCAACAACGCCTAAAATCAAAATGGAAGGAGTATATTCAGCCAAGTTTTTGAAGCGCTGGCTGCGGCTTTTGATAACCCTGAATATAAAGGAGCGATTTAATGAAACAAGGCTTGAAAAGTTAAGTTTTCTTGAGCGAGTAAGGACTTTAACCGATTTAAAGCTTGAGATTGAACTTGGCGCACTCGTTCACGAGTAAGCCCTATTTCTTGACTGACAACATCTAAAGTCATTTCCCGGTGACCTTTCAAACCAAACCGTCTCAGAATGACTTCCCTTTGATTATCATTGAGTTTCAATAACCATTCATCGAGTTTTTCTTCTAATTCTTGTAATTGAAATTTAATGGCAGGATCTTTTTCTGTTTCATCGGCTATGGTATCTACCAGGGTACGCTCAGAGTCATTGTGAACCGGCGTTTCCAATGAAATCACCCGTTCATTTAAATCCAATAAACGCTGTACAGACTTGATATTACTGCCTGTCATCTCTGCAATGGCTTCAACCGTCGGATCTTCTTCACCATTTTTGGTGAGCTCCCAACTTGCCCTTAAATAGCGATTGAGTTCTTTTACCAAATGCACGGGCAAATGAACCATGCGCGTTTGCGTCATTAAAGCCCGTTCAATATTCTGTCTGATCCACCATACGCTATAGGTCGAAAATCGAAAACCTTTTTCAGGATCGAATTTTTCAACCGAACGGATCAGCCCTAAATTTCCTTCTTCAATAAGATCTAAAAGAGATAGTCCTCGATTTAAATAGCGTCTGGCTATTTTAACCACTAGCCGTAAATTCGAGGTGATCATTTTTTGTTTAGATTTGGGACAACCTTTGGCAACTTCGCGAGCCAAATATAATTCTTGTTCAGCAGTTAATAGTTTAATTTTGCTGAGTTGTTTTAAATACAGCGCGGTATTGTCTAAAACCAAAGGTTCGGCAACAGTTTCCACTGTTGTTTCTGGACTCTTCTCTAGATATGCATTGTCTAGGTTTAACACGTTTTTAGGCTCTCCTTTCCTATAAAACCGCTGATATCATTATGAGTGGCGAACGTCCCCTAAATGCGAAATTGCTTTTTGCAGATCCAACAATTCATGCAATAGTGTCTTATAAGCTTCTTCACCAAACTGCCCTACAACACCCTGTTGTGCGGCTTCCCATAAAGGAATGCTTTGTGATAAAACCTGGCGCCCCAGTTCAGTCAGGGCATAAGCCTTAATGCGCTTATCTTGGGTTTCAACCATTTGAATAAGACCCGCTTGTTCAATGGGTTTTAAATTGCGCGTTAAAGTGGTTCTGTCCATTACCAAGCTTTCTGCCATTTGGGTTAAGGTGCGCGCAGATGAGGAGGCTAAAGCGACCAATAAGGTGAATTGAGTTGCCCGTATGCCGGATGGCTCCAGACTTCGGTCGTAATACTGGGTGACAGCCCGAGTCGCCATGCGCAAATTAAAGCAACAGCAGCGGCCATTTAATTTATTGAGATTTCCATTGGTGTTCATTTAGCTCACCTCCTAACACAAAGTGTAGGATCGCTATTCATCTTTTTGTTAATGAACTCACTTAATATGATATGTTTTGAAAAAAAAAAATTGGCAAAGGGGTGTTGATGTTCTAGGTCTATACTCCTTTTAGTTTGGTTTTAGGCTAGGAGTAAAGCGAGACTAGGGTTGCTCGTAATGAGGATTGCGAGGATCCGCTAGAGCGACAAGGCTTGTGGCATGCCACAAGCCGCTGAGGTTAGCCTTCATATTGAAAGCATGATGAGTGCTCAACAACGCCTAAAATCAAAATGGAAGGAGTATATTTGAGCGAGCAGCCTCTAAGCTTTCAGACCGAAGCCTTATTAAACACCTTTAGCTTTGGATGAATGAACATGGGCAGCCTTGCTTGCAAGCAAGGCCACCCCTGAGGGGAGATTCATTTCAACGGCAATACTTAAAGCTAAGTCCTCAAATGAGTTGCTGTTTTTTTCCATGATCAAAGCCAAACATCGGTGCATATTTTAGCTGGCAAGTGGCAGCGAGCTGCGCAATCTCTGCACTTCGTTTCTCAAAGCCGCGGCTTCTTCAAACTCTAAATTTCGCGCATGTTCATACATACGTTCTTCGATCCGCTTAATGTGTTTGATCAATTCTTTAACAGAGAGAGTCATTTCTGGTAAAGGGATCATTCGGGTTTTCCTGAGAATTTCTTTATCAGAACGTCCCGCTTCCAAAATATCGGTAATGGCACGGGTAATGCCGACGGGCGTAATACCATGCTCTAAATTATAAGTCATTTGTTTGATACGACGTCTATCGGTTTCATCAATGGCTCTTTGCATCGAAGGCGTGAGCCGATCGGCATATAAAATAGCAGCGCCATTTAAGTGACGAGCGGCTCGGCCGATGGTTTGGATCAAGGCACGCTCTGAGCGCAAAAAGCCTTCTTTATCAGCATCAAAAATAGCCACCAAGGAGACTTCTGGCATATCTAAGCCTTCACGCAATAAATTAATGCCCACCAGAACATCAAACTCCCCTAAGCGCAAAGAACGAATAATCTCGACCCGCTCTACGGTATCTATATCCGAGTGTATATAGCGCACTTTCACATTGTGTTCACTTAAATACTGGGTTAAATCTTCTGCCATCCGTTTGGTTAAAGTTGAAATCAATACCCGTTCACCCACAGCTGTGCGTTTGTTGATCTCGGATAAAACATCATCCACTTGTATGGCAACAGGCCGAATTTCAATTGTGGGATCTACCAACCCCGTGGGGCGCACCACTTGTTCTACAATCTGGCCTGAGCGTTGCAATTCATAAGGTCCCGGTGTTGCTGAAACAAAAATGGTCTGCGGTTGCAGTTCTTGAAACTCTTCGAACTTTAAGGGCCGATTATCCAGGGCTGAAGGCAACCGAAAACCATAATTGACCAAATTTTCTTTGCGTGCCCTATCGCCTTTATACATGCCGCCTACCTGCGGAATGGTCACATGGGATTCATCGACCACCAACAATGAGTCTGCCGGGAGATAATCGATCAGCGTGGGTGGTGCTTGGCCTGGGCTTCTTCCTGATAAATGACGCGAATAGTTTTCAATCCCTGAGCAATAGCCTTGTTCTAAAATCATCTCTAAATCGTAGCGCGTTCTTTGTTCTAAGCGCTGTGCTTCAACCAGTCTGCGTTCCCCATCTAATTGCTGCAGCCTTATTTTTAATTCAAGTTTAATTTCTTCCATGGCTTTTAGCAGTTGTGCGCGAGGGGTAACATAATGGCTTTTGGGATAAATGCTGATGCGTGGGACTTCGCGGATTATTTTGCCGGTTAAAGGATCTAACAACTGTAGGCTTTCTATTTCATCACCAAATAGATTGACTCGAACACCGTCTTTGTTAGATTCCGCAGGAAAAATATCTACCGTGTCGCCACGCACGCGATAAGTCCCTCGACGAAAATCGGTATCATTTCTTTGGTATTGTAATTCTGCCAAACGTTTTAATAAGCGCCTTTGATCGATTTGTTCACCGCGATCTAAATGTATCATCATGGCCAAATATTGCCGAGGATCGCCCAAACCATAAATTGCTGAAACCGTAGCGACTATAATACTGTCACGTCTTTCCAATAGAGCTTTGGTGGCAGAAAGGCGCATTTGGTCGATGTGATCATTGATGGCAGCGTCTTTTTCTATGTAGGTATCAGAGGCGGGAACATAGGCTTCCGGTTGATAATAATCATAATAAGATACGAAATATTCAACGGAATTGTTGGGGAAAAAACTTTTCATCTCGCCATAGAGCTGAGCTGCCAGAGTTTTGTTGTGGGCTAAAATAAGGGTGGGTCTTTGTAGCTGTGAAATAACATGGGCGATGGTAAAGGTTTTACCAGAGCCGGTCACTCCCAATAAAGTTTGTTCGGCCAAACCCACTTCTAAGCCATGGATCAGGCCTTGAATGGCTGCAGGTTGATCGCCTGCGGGTTTGAAATCAGCAGCTAACTCAAAACGTTGCTTCATAGCCCGCCATTCGTTTATTAAGGGTTTAAATGTTATTATGACATACTTCTACTCAAGCTTTCACCCTTAAGGTAGGTCAGGCCATGATCTTGTCAAAACGTGTTCAACGCATCAAACCCTCGGCCACTTTGGCCGTTACTGCCAAAGCGGCAGCGCTGAAAGCCCAGGGACAGGATATTATTGGCCTAGGGGTGGGTGAGCCTGATTTCGATACTCCAGAATTTATCAAAGCCGCCGCTATTCGGGCGATCCAACAAGGCCAAACAAAATATACCGCTGTTGAAGGCACCTTAGCTCTGCGCCAAGCCATTGTGCAGAAATTTAAGCTCGATAATAACTTAAGTTATACACCCAAACAAATTTTAGTCTCCACCGGGGGCAAGCAAAGTTTTTATAATTTGGTTCAAGCCCTGCTGAACCCAGCTGATGAAGTCATTATTCCAGCCCCTTATTGGGTATCTTATCCCGATATGGTGCTTTTAGCCGATGGTCAACCGGTTATGATAGAAACCCATGCAGAGCACCGTTACAAAATAACTGCCCAGCAATTAAAGCAAGCGATTACGCCCAAGACTCGGGCTTTGGTTCTAAATAGCCCGAGTAACCCCAGTGGCATGGCCTATACCAAAGCCGAGCTTATCGCCCTGGGCGAGGTATTGTTGGATCATCCCCATATCGTGGTGATCACCGATGACATGTACGAAAAAATCTATTGGGGATCTGAGCCATTTTGCAATATTGTCATGGCTTGTCCTGCACTCTATGAGCGTTGCGTGATTATCCATGGGGTCTCTAAAACTTATGCCATGACAGGCTGGCGCATTGGCTATGCTGCGGGCCCTGAGCCTTTGATTAAAGCCATGACAGATATTCAAAGCCAAAATACTTCCAATGCTTGTTCGATTGCCCAAGCCGCAGCTTTAGCCGCTTTAACCGGGGATCAGGCTTGCGTCGCTGCGATGACTCAAGTTTTTAAACAAAGGCATGATTGGGTCGTTCAAGAACTCAACGCATTACCGGGCATTACCTGTTTGCCGGCTGACGGCACTTTTTATGCTTTTGTGGATGTGAGTCTGGCCATGTCGCAGTTACAAATAGTCAGTGATAGCGAGTTTTGTGAATATCTGCTGCAAAAAGTTGGCGTCGCCTTGGTTCCCGGCTCAGCCTTTGGCACCCCAGGGCATGTCCGAATGTCGTTTGCCGCAAGCAACGAGACTCTAGCCGCAGCTTTACAGCGGTTAGCACAGGCTCTCAAGAATTAAAGAAAAAAAAAAGGCCTTCAAATGAAGGCCTTGATTCAAAAATTCAAAACACCGTGATTTAAATTAGATTCAAACGTCTAGCGACGGTGATACCCGTTAAGCCTGCCGTTATTGCGACACCTGTTTTCTCACCCCTAGTCATTTCAATATTGTTATAAGCAGATTGAACCGCTTTATAAGCATTATAAAGGCAGAAGAGGCTACCTGCGCCATAAATAGCGGTCGCTGCCCTATAGCTATTATTAACCCAGGTTTGACTGGTTGGAGCCCCATTGAGGCAATACAACTGGGCCGCTTCAGTTATAGGTTCAATGATAGAAGAGGTGTCGGCCTGTAAAGCAGGCCAAATAGGCATAATAAAACGCCGGACCCACGGATGGTTACTCAGGGGTGATGTCCCAATTACCGATAGTTGCCCACAGATCGCTGCCATAGTTGCAGCAGCCACCGCTTGGGTAGCCAAAAATGCTGCATAGGTGATTTTAATGACTTGTAGTGACATATTAATTCCTAGACTTAGGCAAATTGTAATATTAGCAATCTAACATACCGGAAATCTAAAAACAATATTTTTAAAAATCCATAATCAAGGCCCGCTAGCAGCACCAGCCCGGATCGTTACATCCTTTGTCCCATATCCGTTCGACAACTTAACAACTTTTGGAAGCTCAACTGAGGCTACACACTATTGACGCTGCTACACTAGTTCGGTAGCATGCGTGAATATTATTCCCCGGTAGCTCAGTTGGTAGAGCAAGTGACTGTTAATCACTGGGTCGGCGGTTCGAGTCCGTCCCGGGGAGCCAATAAAATCCATGGGTTACAACTAAAAGCCCAGTCCCTTCTTCTTCTTCTTCGAGTCACCAATAAGTCACCAGCCTGGAATAAAGTTGCAAGTCTCTTTGTAGGTAAATCCGCTTCCCCTATGATGACTATTGCAGAATAGGCTAGTTAGGCAAATATTCGCTGCTTGTTAGTCTTATTTGTAAAAGCTAAGATGAAATCTGACACTCCATAAAGACTACCAAAAAGTTAATGCCTATTTCATTCTAGGAGTCTTGGGTGCATCAGGTTTTTTAGGTTGCTCGCTTGTTAACTTTAATTGTGCTGCAATATAACCCAATGTTGCAAAATGCTTATTTCCTTCAAGCCCTTTTAAGGTCTTTCTCCCTACCCCATCAAGCTTTTCTTGAGTTTCTTTTTTTAAAGTTCTTAACTGCTCTGTGGTCATAGATTGTATTTGCTTTTCTGTCGGTAACGCGTAGGACCATGGCAATTGTTGTTGATTAGAGTGACTGAGTACCGCAGGTGCTTGCTTAGCAATCAAGGGAAGCGCAGGTCCTAATTTCTTGTTAACATTACTTAGTCTAGGTTGCTCGCTTGTTAACTTTAATTGTGCTGCAATATAACCCAATGTTGCAAAATGCTTATTTCTTTCAAGCCCTTTTAAGGTCTTTCCCCCTACCCCATCAAGCTTTTCTTGAGTTTCTTTTTTTAAAGTTCTTAACTGCTCTGTGGTCATAGATTGTATTTGCTTTTCTGTCGGTAACGTGTAGGACCATGGCAATTGTTGTTGATTAGAGTGACTGAGTACCGCAGGTGCTTGCTTAGCAATCAAGGGAAGCGCAGGCCCTAATTTCTTATTAACATTATTTAGTCTTTGAATGAGATTTGATTTTTCCGCCGTGGTCGGCTTTTTTGGACCATTATGCTGTTGGTAAAATTCATCATCGATGCTTTGCCTTTCTTTAACAAGGGCTGAATAAGGAACAGGCTTGGGGAGATGGGTTATGGGGACTCTATCACTCTGGGTTGCAGGGGTTAATGACTCAGATAGTTCTTTTTCATTTGCTTGTTTACCAGGTTGCGCCAACGCTGCCGCTCGAGCTTGTCTGATTTAATCTTTTTTTAAAGCAATTTTTAATAATAATTCCCTCGCCCTGCCCGCTTCATCACACTTAAAATAAACGGGGACTTCCTGGCTCATATTATATAAATCATGGGCAAATGCTGTATCAACATCATATTGCCTAAAATCGGATGTCGAGGCATGAAGTTGTTTATTGCCAACCTTGGCTAAATCAATTAATTCTTGCTCTATATCCCATAACACAGCATCGTAGGCGGTGAAATTATTGCCTTCCACTAAAGCCTTTAACTCAGCCAATCCTTTTTGATCATAGGAAGCACCTTTTTTAACTGTGAAGTCCGGATTAACATTATCTTTACCAAAAAGCGTGGCTGTTTTTATTCCTGGGGCGATCTGAATATCAGCTATACCTCTTTCAGTTGCCTCTTTTTTTAACTCTTTTAAACAGGCATGATTGAAAGAACAAAAGCAAATACTGTTAAAGTCCACGCCAGAATCTGGGTTATTTTCCATGTATTTTGTTATTAAATCCAGACACTCACGGCTTGCTGTGGCATCTTTGAGTTCAACATTGAGAATTAACGGCGGCACCCCCCTTTCTTTTCTCAATTTGTTGGCCTCTTTGGCCAAGTTAAAAACCTCTTCTAAAGTTGGAATTTTTTCGGAAGAAGGCCCTACAGCTAGTTGTTTGAGCTCTGCTAAAGTCTTGTTTCCTAGCTTATAACTTTCTTTTGTCTCACCCTTGGGCAAGGAGGAGCCATCCCTATTAAGCCCATATACATTTCTCCATAGTTCATCATCATGAATAACCATTAAATGGCCATCTTGGGATTTAAAGATATCAAGCTCAATCCCGTCTGCACCCAGTATAATTGCCTGCTTAAAAGCTGCAAGGGTGTTTTCGGGTATGGCCTCTGATGCTTTAAATTTTGGACCTAAAAGGCTGGAAGGCCCCATGCCTCGGTGAGCAATTAAGGTCAAGTTTTTTGTGGTGGGTAAACGGCGAAATTGTTGGGTCTTTTCTATATTCTCCTGAGCTTGCTGCAGCTCTTGATTGTTAAATGTCGCACCTAACCCAACAAAATCTTCTCTTCTGCGCATATTCCTGGTCCTATTTTGGTTCAAGTAATGACCTAATAAGACCTACAAAAAAGCTTAATGTTTCACAGGATAAGGCTTAATTTTTAAGAGGATATACATCTATTTTCATTTAAAAATTCAAAATTATGAACTATTTGCTTGGGCTAGGGGTCCAAAGTCTTGTTAAGTTTACTGGCTTGTGTAATACTTATAAAAAATAAATGATTATTATATTTACTAGGTATAGAATAAATAGACCCTATCCATACAAATTCATTTAAAGAGCGAGGAGTAACCACATGCCCCACAAATATATTACTGAAGTCATCGAGGAAGATGGATTCCACTTATTATTGGTAACAATAAAGCTCCTGAGTAATAAGATGGCTTGTGCCTGTATTGCCGTCAATACTGAGAAACGCGATGAGCTCTTTAAGATCCCAGAACCTACTGCTGCAGATTTTACTGATAAACAAACCATTTTAATCGCTGACGAAGCCACAGCTAGCGAGAAGGAAATCGAGTCTGCAAAGAGATTTTTTCTATTGAAAGTCTCCAGGGGTGTAACTTTTGGAAATACCCCTAATTTAAAAAAACAGGATAAGACTGAAGAAAAGCAACCAGCAGCCTTAACATTTTCAAATATAAATCCCACTAAAACCAATCAAACTAATCACAAGACTTCAACTAGTAACGGCACCACTACCACTAATAGTCATGCCAAACCTAAATCTAATGGTTTTAAATACTAATCTCTCGCTATATGCTTGTTCTCTAAAACCAGATTCATTAAGGCTAGCAGTTGATTAATCAACTGCTAGCCCAGTGGCATTTTTTACAATATGTTAATAACATCATGCCAGGAGTAACCAAAAATGCCCCACAAATACATTACTGAAGTCATTGAGAAAAATGGATTCCATTTATTATTGGTAACAGTAAAGCACTCAGATAACACGATGGCTTGTGCCTGTATTGCCGTCAATACTGAGAAACGCGATGAGCTCTTTAAGATCCCAGAACCCAATGCTGCAGATTTTACTGATAAACAAACCATTTTAATCGCTGACGAAGCCACAGCTAGCGAGAAGGAAATCGAGTCTGCAAAAAACTTTTTTTAAAAAAAATTTTTAAGTGAACAAAATTACAAAGCTAAAAATAACCAAGAATGCAAAGATAAGCCAAAAGAAAAGCAGCTGTTTTGGTTAAACAAAACTGATCATGCAGAGGCCTCAGCATTGCATTTAGCCTACATGCAAGGTTACAGCAAAGCTACCCTTGAAGGCCGCGTAGCAACTGTCAAATTATTATTAAGAAATGGCTCTAGAAATTCTTTGCATTCAGAAGATGAAGCTGACAATACCCCAGCTAAGTTGGCAGAGAAGCATGGGTTTCCTGATCTTGCTCTCGAATTAAATAATGCAGTCCATGATCCCCAGTCCTTTCAAGAAGATCCACTTGCCACGACAAGCTAAGGTTTAAAGTCAAATAACCAAGCCGGAAAGCTTCCTTTAATAGCCCCCTTTTAGGGGGCTATTTACATCTGGCTTGCCAGCATCGATAAGCCAATAAATGTGAAGCATGTACCAAACAAACACAGATATAAGTATAACGAGGCACTCCTGCCATAGTTAAAAAAAACAACAGGGAAGTCATGCATACTGTCACCATGCTAAAGCACAATAAAGGTAGGGCCACCCAAGTTAAGCGCAAGGTTGCTAGCGAAAGCATACAATATCCAAAGCCGAGCAGGACTGGAAGAAAATGCGCCGACAATGCATAACCCAAAATTCTTAAAATAACATAACCCACTTTATAAGAGCTGGTTCCTGGAGTGGCCATATACTGAAGTAAAATTAAACCTTTATCAAACAAAGGTGTGCTGAGCAATATATAAGCCATATTGACTGATCGATGCTGCAGGTAGTCTAGTGGATGCTGCACGATCGTGTGAAACCATTGAGACCACAGTTGCTGACGTTCAGCTTCTGTATGGCACAAGTGCAGCAATGCGTTATCTGAAAAAACCAGCGTATCGACAGCAGATGGCTTATAGATATTTTTTAGTTCTTCTAAAGTAAAATGAGGATTTTTAACAAAAGCCGGAAAATAATCCTGATTATTTTTCACACTGATCGCTGCTAAATCATAAAACTTCACATATTGCCAGGAATGATTGATCGTTAAATTTGGGATAAAAATAGGGTTGATAGAATTTAAAATAAGATAAAATAAACCAAAAAACACCATTGTGTTTTGAAAAAGTTTTTTCCAAATTTTTTGATATCCTGCTTGAATATAGACCATCCAAAGCAATGGAATAGCGGCGCAATACTGACCATGAAACTTTACCGAAGAACCATATATCAATAAACAGAAAAGCAATAACAAGTTTATAATCTTAAGTTTTTTATTTTGCGAGGTAACATATGTCAAAAAACTCAATGCAAAAAGCATGCAAAAAGTAAATCCTATGTCTTTCCAAATCATAGATGAATACACAAAAACATTTGGCAACCAGGGCAGCAGCAAAAATGTATAGCGGGCAGAAATCAAAGGAAATGACTTCACCAAATAATAAATAGAACTATGCAGCAGGGCTAAATGCAAAACCAGTATCAGCCCTGAGCCTTGGCAAATCTTATCCAAATAGTGCCACAAAAAGGCCATCAAGGGCGGATGATGATCGTTGTAAATCCCAGAAACTGCCATATTGTACTGTACTTGGCTATCTGAAGACATCTCCCCGGGCCAGACCAACAGCACATTTAGAATAAACAACACAACACATAAAACCGCAGGGTTCTTTAACACTTTGATGCATTCAAGCTTATTCATGCCAATTGATCTCCAATGGAATAGCGAATTATTGTAAGACAATTTTTATCAAAAAATATTTTTAAATTTCATATATTTTTTATACATAGGTGGACGATTTTGCTGCAACCAAGGTTTTAGAGGATAGTCTCTATCAGCGGAAAATGTCTATCTGAGATGGCTACTCCTTGAGACAGCATAAAGAAGACCAGGTTTTAAAAAGGAAAATAAAAAAGGATCCCAAAATTCTTGGTATCTATCGCAGGATGTCACCACAATGGTAACATCCTTTAAAATAACAGCTTCTTCGCATTTTGCTTGGAAACTTGTTGTTAAGCCGCAAAGCATGATTACAATAGCTAATTAAGCTTCATCATTCACCTGTCAAACACCTTAAAACTGGATGCCTAAAAGGAATATATTAGCGCAGCTCGGTACTCACATCGGCTTCATAGTCGACAGAAGCAAGACCAAAACCAAACAATCTAAAGAAGTCTGCTTGGTAACCTTTGAAGTCTGCCATCTCAGCAAGATTTTCGGTGGTGACTTTTTTCCACAATTCTTCTACTTGAGCTTGAATATCATCGCGCAGTTCCCAATCATCCAACCGAATGCGGCCTTGCTCATCTAAATTGCTAGGGACCGTACTAAAAAGCTGTGTAGAAAATAATCGATAAATCTGCTCGATACTGCCTTCATGAACTTTTTTATCTTTCATCACTTTATACAACAATGAAATATACAACGGCATAATGGGAATAGCCGAGCTGGCTTGGGTCACAATGGCTTTCATCACAGCGATATGAGCACTACCCTCTATAGCGCTGAGGCGTTGATTGAGTGCCACACAAGCCCTATCTAAATCTTCTTTGGCTTTGCCAATAGCAGCTTTGCCATAAATAGGCCAAGTTTGTTTTTCACCCAAATAGGTATAAGACAAAGTCTTGCAACCCTGAGCCAATAAGCCGGCTTTGTCTAAAGCATCCAGCCACATTTCCCAATCTTCGCCACCCATCACAGCGACGGTGTCATTAATTTCTTCTGGGGTAGCGGGCTCAATGGTAATCGTCTTGACTTCAGCTCTATCGGTATCCAGAGTTTTGCCAGTAAAGGTGTCACCGATGGGTTTTAAGACTGATTTGGCCACATAGCCCGTTTTAGGATGCACCCGCCGAGGCGAAGCCACGCTGTAAATAATCAAATCTAAAGGGCCGACTTCATTTTTAAGCAGTTCGATGGTTGTAGCTTTAATTTCATCTGAGAAAGCATCGCCATTGATACTTTTGGCATAAAGATTTTTTGCCTGAGCGGCTTTTTCAAAAGCGACCGAATTATACCAACCTGCAGTTGCCGTATGTTCGCTGGTGGGTTCTTTTTCAAAAAATATGCCGACTGTTGCAGCGTTAAAGCCAAATGCCGCAGTGATCCTCGAGGCTAAGCCATAACCCGTGGAGGCACCGATGATCAAGACTTTTTTGGTGCCGTTCATCACCGGGCCATGGCTGGTCACATATTTAATTTGTTCAGCCACATTGGCCTCACAACCCACAGGGTGGGCTGTGGTGCAGACAAAACCTCGAACACGGGGTTTGATGATCATAACGAATCCTTTTTTAAAGCGGTTAACATTAAAAGCAGGCTCTATCATAGCTCAATGGAGGCCGTTGAGGTACTAAAAACAAGTTTACAAGCTCGATATTATTTGGTTATTTAACCAGGTATTGATCAACTTTGAAGCTAGGATAACCCCCTTAAGCTGGCATAGGCCGAGACAAAAAAAGCTTAAAGTCTGCTGAAACAGGCATTCAATCAACAGGGCCACAAGTCTCGCGAGCATGAGGGCTGTTATTATGCTGGCTAAGCCAATTGAGGATATTTTTTTGCTCATCTATTCTCGTTTATCAACTAGATTTCAAACGGGTTCGGTAAATGGTGTCCCATCAAAAAGATCTAAAAAATTCTCCCCTACTGTGGGCGGCCGGCTGAGTTCTTCCAATGCCCCTTCCATAGGAGCTGAAAAACGTGCAACCACAGGCACTGAAACTTGTTGAAAAAACAAGTGATATAAGCTTCTTAACCCAGTTGAGACACTGCGCTTGGTAATGGCCGTGATCAAATGAATCGACAACAGATAAGCCAGTGTGCGGTATTGGCTGATTTTATCTATGAGAAAAAAAGTATGTGCGCCAACCTTTGCGAAAGGTAACGGAGGAGCAGCTTCACAGCGACTTGATAAAGTTTCTTTTGAGGTAAAACCCATAAAAATAAGCATCATCTAAAGCAACAGCGGACTGTACTCCTCAATGATTGAGTAAGGTCGGTATAAGATTTGCTTTACCGGATAAAAAGCAGCCATCGCCCGCAAACCTATCCTTAAATCGCAGGGCCTTCACAAAACCAGAGTCTCTCATGTTTGAAGAAAAAATATTAAAGATCCTTAAAAATCTACTCACATTAGGTATTTCGGCAGGTCGATTAAAGATTGCAGCAAAGAAATTAGAAACTTCGGTAAAGGAATCAACTATTTCTGACCGGCTGCTCAACTTGGTTAAGCCCAAGCCTAAGCCTAAACTTGTGATCAACTTTATCAAGCTTCTGGCTGAAGGTCGTTCTTGCCATAGATGTTCTATCAGCTTAGCGCGTATTTAGGCCTATTCAATCCTTGCTATAAAATAGATTATTTATTCACAAAATTACGGATATTAAACTTTTTATCAGGTTCAATCCCTAAAGCTTGCGGGGTATAACCGGCCCTGATAAACATCCGCTGTAAACTGTCAACAATATGCTTATCAAACAATTTTTTACCCTTCCTAATAGCGTCCGCATGGGGAGCAAAGGCTTTGCTGGTCTCCATAAACCCGCTTAATTCTTCTGGCTCTTCTTCAGAACCATCAACAATAGCACAACCACCATTAAATTTTACCGTATAATGAGAGCCGCCACTGCCAGGAGAACTATAAGAAATCTTTACACGCTTTTTCTGTAAAGCATGAATTAAATTTTTTAAATTTTCTTCGCCAATATTATAAGCATACAGCCGCTTAAAAAGATCTCGAATATTTTCATCAACAATGTCTTGCTTCTGCACCCAGTTGGAACGCTGTTCCAGGTCCGCTTCCGAAATCAATGACTGTTGCCTTAAAAGCTCGATTTGCTCATTGGCTGCTTGTATGGCCGACAAGGCCGATAGCTGTCTTTTCTCTTGACGCTGCTTATCATTGGCCTCTTTCTTCTCTGCACATTCTTGTTGCCATGTTTGCTGAGTCATAATTTTTTTCTGTTTTATTTTTTCGTTTGCGGCCTGCATTGCCGAATCCAATACTTGCTGCAATTCTGAAGTCTTTTTCGTTAATGCTTGCTGAATATTTTCGATCTTTTCTGGAATTATTTGAGCAGCAATGGCAGATTGTCCTATAGAGCTTGCCGTCTCAGAGCTTAAGCCGACACGTGTTTTGGCCAAATGTTCGTTTAAACCTTTGACAAATATTTCAAGCAGAGAGCGATAAGCTTGATGCATGTTACCCAAGTCTTCCATTTTGCTTTTGGTGACTTTATTAAGATGCTCAATTTTATCAAGCACCTCGTAACTGTTGATCAACTCTTTATACAAGCCCGTTAGCTCAACTACATTATTTATAATCCACGGACCCAAAGCCTGCGTTTCAGACCAATCATGGATCAACCTGGTAAATTGTGTCTGATTATTTTGAATATAATCAAAAACGGCAAGCTTGGCTACATCTGGCAAAGTAATTGAACTCAAACCGGCAAGAGCACTGTTAAAAAATTCAGCAATATGATCTTGATTAAAATTTTCCTGCTTTATAGTAAGCACATCTTTAAGATGCTCAGTTAATGATTTCGGATCCGTAATAACAAGGGATATTTGAGAGATGGCGTGAAGCCCTTCGCCTAATGCAGACTTTAGTTTTAAGAGGCCTTGCTCTTTGACGCGAATCATGTCGATTTTCAATCCAGAACTTACAGTAAGCTTGTGAACATGATTTTCACGTTCAAGAGCAGAGGCCTTTGAGGTATTATGAAGGAACAATTTAACATTCAATTCAATCTGCTTGAATTCTTCTGAAAATAAAGCCTCATTAATTGCCTGGCTTATACTAAGTTCTAATAATTTCTTCTCTAGTAAAGCAGTTGTTTTACTTCGGCATTCATGATCCCGTTTCATAAATGCGAATTTAAGACGAGCAGGCTCCATCTTATCTCGAGTCACTTGTATATGGTTGATATAATTCATGATGGGGACTATAAGATTTCCATGACCAGTAAACTGCTCTGATAATCGGGATACCCTTGAGGCATTTCTTGCCTTCAAGGCCGTCTGCTCATAAACCTTCATCAATTTTTGGGCATTCGCCGAAGCTAACAAATACTCTGGAAGCTCAACTGAATTAAATCTTACGGTTGCTTCCTCATGCATGGTTTCATTGATGTTGACTGCATCAGCTTCATCAAATAGTTTTTTCAATTCTTGTGTTTCAAAAGCATATATGTCTAAACTCTCAAGCCCATTTTCATTAAAATTGATATAGTTATACTTAAGTGCTGACTCAAATCCTGGGCTAATATGGGGTCTTAATAAAGAATTGATGGTATTGCAATATGTTAATTCAGAGAGATCCTTAAATTTTTTCGAGTAGCTCCTAATGCTATCAATATGTAACCTCATACAAAGATAAGCTTCATCAATATTCCAGTCACTCAGACTCGCCTCTACAAAACTATAAATCTCAAGCATACTTGTCAGATAGCTATCGATCTTTTCAGCTTCACCGGGCTTTTTGGTTTTATGTGTGGCTTTATTTTTGCCATGCTTTACTTTCTTCTGATGCTCAGCCTGGTACTTAGCTTGTTGACCTTGTCTCTCGTGGATAATCCTTAGCCTATCCTTGCACATTTGTAAAAGAACAGTACGCCTCTCCACCATCTCTTCTAAAACTGTTGGCGAAATTCCAGAGATTGAAAAATATTTAAGAGCCGCTTCTGTTGGCAGATTGAAACTGGAGCTAGAGCTTTCGGTTGCCATCACCACCGTTGCTGCTGCTGCGCTACAATAAGGTGTCGCAGACGCTGCCGATGCTGCAGCGCTACCAGCAGAACTACTAAAAGGTGTCGCAGTCGATGCTGTTGCTGCAAAGCTACTATAAGAAGTTAAGATTGCTGTACTTTTAGTAGAGCTCTGAGAGGAATTCTTAGAACCAGAACTGGATTTTTTGTTATTCATATTGATCATCCTTTAAGTTAAAATATTTTTTTAACTGGCGTTCAACTAATAAAATACAGCAATAATGATAATTTTATTATAAAACTGCCTATATTGTCTTCTAAAATTCTCGTTAAACATCGTCTGCTCTCAGGCAAGGACTTCATCAGCAGGAAAAACATTTTTTAAAAGCACTCGTTACAGTATTTTTTGCCAACCGCGCATTCTCGGCGGCCTGCTTGCCATAATCGGTTATATCCATACCCAGATAACCATCCCGTTCTTGAGCTTGCGCAGCACGACCCAACCAACCTTTTTCGGCAATATTCTTGGTGATACCGAACCATGCTGATTGTAAACAAACACTTTTCAGATGATGGCTCAGATAAGAGTGGCTATGCCTGGCAAACAACAGCGGACTTGCTTCCATAATACTGCTGTGAATGGCCGCACAACCGATAAATCCAACTTGTTGCTCGGGAGCCATTTCTAAATAACTGCTGGTTAAAGCTGTGCTGGCTGTAGCCGCAAGGCCCCGCCCCCAAGCTCTAAAAACAGGGGATTTGCCAGCTAAGCTGTAATGCACCAAATGATCAGCCACCCAAGGTAATAGCCAAATTGCAGCTGAAACTGTGGGCTCAGATTGTTTGGCAGCAGCTTGTTCTGCAGCAGCTTGTTCTGCGGCAGCTTGTTCTGCTCTAGGTTGCTCTGCGGTTTTTAGGCTAAAATCTTTAATATGATTTTTTGATAGTTTTTTAACAACAAAGATTAAAATAGAGCGCAACAATGTCGGCCATAAAAACGGAAAACTTTTATCCACAATAGCCTTAAGGCGAATCATCAAGCTTAAAATTCTCTTATTGTTCATGGGTATTCCACTTCGTTCATTATTAATATTTTTCGGCAAGTTTGTCTGCAATGCAGATCAATTACTTTATATTTTTATCTTTATCTTTGATATCCGGATGAGATCCCTCGGCTGTGCCAGCCTGACTTCGCTCGGGATGACAAAGGCCACACTTGGAAGTGCACAGATCTTTCATGACAAAGGGCTGCCCTCGGAAGTGCAGAGATCTTTAGCTCTTGTTGTCATGTATTAGTCAGCATATTAACAACAGTGCCAAGTTTTGGCAAATTTATCTTAACTAGCTGTAGCATCACTGAAAACACTGAATGAGAATTTGGCTCATTATGGTTATCGAAGTCGAGGGAGCTCTTTGCCTACTCTCGTGCCAGTGTCGTAATGCCCTATTCAAGCAAGGCCGCTTTTCTAATATAAGCTTTAAATTCAGCCCCCAATATGGGGTGATGTAGGCCATAGCTGACTATCGCTTGCAGATAGCCTATTTTTGAGCCGCAGTCATAGCGTTTGCCTAAAAACTTATAAGCATAGACTTTTTCTTTGAGTAAAAGAGCGGCAATCGCATCGGTTAATTGTAACTCGCCGCCACGACCGGTTTTTTGAGTTGCCAATTCTTTAAAAATACCCGGAGTTAATAGATAACGACCGACGACGCCTAAATTAGAAGGGGCATCGATGGCTGCAGGCTTTTCTACGATTTTTAAAATAGCGCTACAAGCTTGTGAGGCCGTGTCGCCATTCACAGCTGCGACACCATATTTGTCGCTGTCTTCAGGAGTGATCTCTTCTACAGCAATAATGCTGGCTTTATGTTTTGTATACTCTGCCAACATTTGTTTTAAGCAGGAATTCTGGGGCGAATAGATGAGATCGTCAGCCAGTAAGACTGCAAACGGTTCATCGTTGATCACCGTTTTGGCACAGGTTATCGCATGACCCAAGCCTAAGGCTTCAGGCTGGCGAATATAAACAGCCGTCACACCTTTGGGTAAAATATTGCGGACTAAATTCAAAAGCTCTTCATTGCCGTCTTGTTTTAATTTTGCTTCCAGCTCAAAATTGCTATCGAAGTGATCTTCTATCGCTCTTTTACTGCTATTGGTGACAAAAATCAGCTCGGTAATGCCCGCAGCTATGGCTTCTTCAACGGCATACTGTATTAAAGGCTTATCGATAATAGGCAGCATTTCTTTGGGATGGGCTTTGGTGGCTGGTAAAAATCGAGTGCCTAAGCCTGCCACAGGAAACACAGCTTTGCGGATCAGGCTCATGCTTCTTCCTTGAATACCTTGGGGAAAGACAAAGTTGGCAATTGACTGCTGCGTTTTCGCAAACGCCAATTTTCCCAATTTAATAGCAGGATGCGGAAACTTGAAATTAAATATCCAATTAAAATGCCCGTACTAAAAGTCAGCATTAACAAAATAGCCAAAGGCATTTCTTGAATACCCATATAATAGTTAATACTGACTGTTTGGCGATTGAGAAAAGCAAACAGTGCGCCTACCATCAGGAGCAGAAAAAAGCCTAACCCTTTGAGCATACGCATCAGTACTTTCCTTAACCAGCAGCCATAAATACGGTTCTAAACAGAAATGCCAGCTTGCGCTGGCATAACCGTTGAGACAATAGCCTTTATAAAGACTTTTTTAATTTTCGCGAGAATCGATCTGTTCCTTGAAAAGATCACCCAAAGTTTGGGAACCTGGTTCAGCACGATTGATCTCACGCATCACATCTTGTTCTTCTTGGGTTTCTTTAGCCTTGATAGACAGCAAGATACTACGAGTTTTTCTGTCGACGCCAATAATTTTGGCTTCAATACTGTCGTTCAAATTGAGGTGAACACGAGCATCTTCGACTCGGTCGCGGCTGATTTCTGAAGCACGCAGATAGCCTTCTACGCCATCTTCTAAACGCAAGGTTGCACCTTTTGCATCGACTTCAGTCACCACACCGATCACGATGGTGCCTTTGCCATGTTCAGACAAATAAGAACCATAAGGATCGCGCTCTAGCTGTTTAATGCCTAAAGAGATACGCTCACGTTCTGCATCAACGGCCAAGACCACAGCTTCCAATTCATCGCCTTTCTTGTAATTGCGCACGGCTTCTTCGCCATTCTCAGCCCAAGAAATATCAGAAAGATGAACCAAACCATCAATGCCGCCATCCAGACCAATAAAGATCCCAAAGTCGGTAATAGATTTAATCTTACCTTGCACCTTGTCGCCTTTATTATGAGTTGCAGCAAACGCTTCCCATGGATTGGATTTGCACTGTTTCAAGCCTAAGGAAATACGACGACGTTCTTCGTCGATATCCAAAACCATGACTTCAACATCAGCGCCCAATTGCACCACTTTGCTGGGGTGTATGTTTTTATTGGTCCAATCCATTTCTGAAACGTGAACCAAACCTTCAACACCATCTTCAATTTCAACAAAACAGCCGTAATCGGTAATATTGGTGACTTTACCAACCAAGCGGGTGCTGACTGGATAACGACGGGTGATATCGACCCAAGGATCTTCGCCCAACTGTTTCAATCCTAAGGAAACACGTGAACGTTCGCGGTCGAATTTCAAGACCTTAACTCGAACTTCTTGTCCCACAGTAACCACTTCATTAGGATGTTTCACACGGCGCCAAGCCATGTCTGTGATGTGGAGCAGACCATCTAGGCCGCCCAAATCAACGAATGCGCCGTAATCGGTCAGATTTTTCACCAGACCGACGACTTCATCGCCTTCTTTTAATTGTGCCATCAAGCTTTCACGTTCAACGCTGTTTTCAGATTCCATCACCGAGCGACGTGAAACCACAACATTGTTGCGCTTGGGATCAAGCTTAATGACTTTAAATTCTAACTCTTTGCCTTCTAAGAAAGCCGGATCGCGTACCGGTCGTACATCCACGAGTGAGCCGGGTAAGAAAGCTCGAATATTTTGGATGTCAACGGTAAAGCCGCCTTTCACCTTGCCACTGATAATACCTTTAACCAATTCGTTGGCTTCAAAGGCTACTGCCAGGCGAGTCCAGGAACTGGCACGTTTGGCTTTTTCACGCGACAAACGGGTTTCACCCCAACCGTCTTCAACAGCTTCTAAAGCTACATCGATTTGTTCGCCAACTTGGACTTCCAGATTACCTTCTTCATCATAAAACTGGGCAACAGGAATTTGACCCTCAGATTTTAAGCCAGCATTCACAGTTACAAAATCAGGACCTATAGCTACCACAATACCTTTAACAATGGCACCGGGCGTCATATCGCCTTTGACTAAACTCTGTTCAAATAATTCGGCAAATGTTTCACTCATGTATGATCCCTAAGACAATGCGCTTCAAAGCTAAATTTAAAAGCAGCATATTTACTTTTCTCTGTGTACTATTTTATAGTTGACACAGGCCCGTTGCAGTTTCCAAATAAGCACCCTCTCAGTGATACTTAACTGGCCTCCCTAGAGACGCGCATAGGCTTCATTTAAGATAGCCGCCAATACCGCCTCTATGTCCATATCCGTGGTGTCCAGAATGATGGCATCTTCTGCAGCTCTTAAAGGCGCGACAATTCGTGCTCTATCACGCTCATCACGGGCCATTATGTCCTGCAAAAGACCGTCAAGTGTAACATCCAGCCCTTTGCCCTTCAACTGTAAATAGCGCCTCTGGGCTCGTTCGGCGGGCGCTGCGTCTAAAAAAATCTTCAATAAGGCCTGGGGGAAGACCACTGTCCCCATATCTCGGCCGTCAGCGATTAAACCGGGTTTCTTCTGAAAAGCACGTTGCCGCTTCATTAAAGCAGCCCTTACCCGAGGCATGGAGGCAATTTTTGAAGCCAAAGTGCCGTAGATCTCAGTGCGCACCAACTCAGTGACGATATCGCCATCCAGTAAAATATCGAGAGCAGCGCCCGGATCGTCTGCCGGCTGAAAAGATACCCCTAAATGGCGAGCGCAATGCTCTAAGTCAGCCTCATGCAGCAAGTCTATGGCCTGCCTTTCTGCCGCCAGCGCCAATACTCGGTATAAAGCGCCACTATCCAAAATGTGCCAATCTAAAGCTCTGGCCAATAAAATACTAACCGTTCCTTTACCCGCTCCCCCTGGACCATCGATGGTGATAACCGGCACTGCCTCAGTTGTCATACTATTTTATGCCTCTTATGACTCAAAGTTATTTGGGTTCAGATTTTGGCCTATATTCTATAGACCCCTTACCCTGGGTACAACAGATAGATGAGGGGGGTGTAGGCTTTAAAAACCTGGATCCCAGCCTTCGCTTACGATGACAATGAGATATTCTTTGGGATAACAATGAGATATATAAAGGTCAGGAAAATAATTAATAAAAACAAACAACCTAGGATATTTGCTGATAGTTAGCAATGGAGCTTGACGAGGTCATAGCAGACCTAAATCATGGCGGTTATTACATTCTTTCTAATGTAATAGCAATCTTAACCTTCATCATTCATTAGGAGAATTTTATGCCTTTAGAAATACCTGGCCAAGCATTTAACCAACAAGAAGATCAACCAATTCCACCCTCTGCTGGTTCAAGCCCCTTATAGCCAAACCCTGCAGCTACTCATCCGCAGCATTGACCAGCCTCGAAACGGCAATCCGCTGAACTTGTTCATCCTGAATTATATAATAATTCCGAATTTCTATTCTTCTGTTCATTAATAAGCAATCGCATCAGAAAGTAAGTATGTTAGCTGATTTATAAGATTAGCCCAAGCTTGCCATTCTAGATCCCGCTGGGTATAGAGCTCGTAAACCCAGCGGAATCTACTCTATATGCTATCCGAGATTAGGGATCGCGGCCGAAATACAGATTTTGCAAAAGGCTCTGGCTTCCAAGGAAGCCGAATTTATTGCCTTGTATGGGCGTCGCCGAGTTGGTAAAACCTATCTCATTCGACAGTTCTTCCGAAATTCTGCTTGTATTTTTTTAAAGGTAACCGGCCAAAAAGATGGCAGCTTAAAAGAACAACTGCTGAATTTTAGCCAAGCTCTTGCTAAGACTTTTTTCCAAGGCTTGGCTATACAGCCGTTTAAAGATTGGCGGGAGGCCTTTGAAGTTCTAACCCTGCTAATAAAAAAAATAGCCCACACAGCAAGATCGTTATATTTTTGGATGAGCTTCCTTGGCTAGCCAGCCCTCGTTCAAAATTTATGCAGCGCTTAGATTATATCTGGAATACTGAATGATCAGATTTTAAAAATTTGAAATTATTTGTTTGTGGTTCGGCTGCATTCTGGATGATTGAAAACTTAATCAATACCAAAGGGGGCTTACATAACCGCATTACCGGAAAAATGTATTTACAACCATTTAGAAGGTGGCTGTTTATCGAGAAAAGACCAAAACCAAAAAACAAATCTTTATCGCCATAATCACCATCTACGGTTTGACTAAAAACGCTTACTCTGATGAGCTGATTTCAAATGAGGTGATCTTAAAAGATTTGTTCAATGACTCGACTTAAAATACCAGGCCTACTTTCAAATTAGCTTCATAATTTCTATAACCATGACCCATTTCTGAATGAATGTGAGTGCTGATAAAACCACCATTGTCGTAGTTAAAGGCTAACCCTAAGCCCGGTGCGATATAACTGCTATTAGTGTTATAGCCATCGACACTGAAAGAACCAGGTTGGCCGACAAAACTGGCATTGAGGCTTCCTTGCTTTAAAACTTGTTTGTGTACCCAGCTTAAATTAAAACTGGGGGTCACACTGCCTTTAAATTGGCAATGACAAAACCTGCGAGATTTTTCCAGCTTAATACCCGCTTCAGTTCTGAGCAAAGCAGAGCGGCTACTGCTAATCGTTTGATTTAAAGAATTAGCGCCGATGGTCGTATAGCCCCGCTCATAAACCTGGCTATAATCTAAATTCGCAAAAGGAGTCAGCTGGGCCAACGGTAATTTCAGCTGATAGCCAATGCCCAAATGAGGGGTAAATTGAAAACCTCGGTGTTGGCCACTGGCCATGCGGTTTAATGTCGAAAAACTGATAATTTGATCGGTATTATAACGCACACGCCCGGTGGTGATAGCCGCGTCAAGATAAGCATGGCGATAGATATAACTGCCATAAACATTGATAAAGCTATTGTCGATGCGATTATTGCCACTGTCTTCATTTAAATGCACCAAGCTCACTGCTCGACCCAAGCCCAAACCAACGATCAAGTTTTTGCCAAAGCTGTGATCCAAGCCCAAAGTATAACCGCCGGTCTTGGTTTTAAAACCGGTATCTGTAGCCGTAGACGCCAAAGATTCTTGATTGCCAAAACCATAGATCCAAAGGCCGGTTTTTTGGCCATGCATCATCATCAACGGTTGTATGTCTTCTGCTGCATTCAGGCTAAGGCTGGTTTGAGTCATCTTAAAATCGGTTAATTTTTTTGCACTGGGTTTGCCGGTGACCAAAGCTAAATAACCAAAAGGACTCGAAAAAGCTTTGGCCCTAAAGTCTCCCAAAAAACCTTTAGATGAGCCGTCAAATTCCCCAGCATTCCTCAGCGAGGATAACCGCGCTGAGCTGATCCCATTGACCAAAGTGCTGGTCGATTGGGTCAGGGTTGCCGTGGTCGTCATCCGTGCCGGGCTAATACTTTCTAGAGCAGCTCCCAAAGCATTGGCGCTTAAGGTATTGGCCAAAGGTCCCACCACATTGTCACCAAAATCTGAGCCCACAGCAGGTATGGGCAAACTATCGATAAACGAGGCCATCTGGACTACTTGCGCTGGCATTGCCACAGGCAGTTGAGGAGCGATCGGTGTAATGATAAAGCCAATCTCAATGCTGTCCGAGCCTACACCCGGCACAAGACCGACTCGATAAGGGCCGATAAAAGGCGTAAATGAAGTGAAATTACCGTTCACCAAATTAGCCGCTATAAACTGATAGCGAGTATCAACCGTATAATTGCCTGCATCCGGAACGATGACCAAAGCACCATTTAAATTGGCATTGCCACTGATATTTAACAACGAGGTTTGGCCAGCAGCATTAATTTCAATCGAGGTGGTCGCCAGAGCTGAGGGGTTGTAATCACCATTGATATTTAAAGTGCCGATTGAATTACCCGGAGAGACAACGCCATTGTTGGTCACATTGCCGGTGATGGTGCCAATGCCTCCTAGGGTAGCTGAAGCTGCGACCGTTACCGGCGTGACAATGCTACCGTTGACCGATAGACGACCCGCATTCACATTGGTCACACCGGTATATAAATTGGTCCCCGATAAAATTAAATTACCGCTATTTTGTTTGATTAAACCACCGCTACCCGTTACCACACCTGAAAAAGTTGTAGTAGCTGTGTTGGTGCCCACAGTTAAAGTCGCTGAGCCCAAAGACACTGCACCAACACCGCTGAAGTCGCCAATGGTTTGATTGTGATTGTTCAGATTAAAAGTTCCCGCAGCACCGACTGCAACGGCTCCTGTTGCTGGCATGACCGCAGCGGTATTGGTTTGCAAACTGCCACCGGTGATCGCAGTGCCTCCCGAATAAGTATGAGCGCTGGCACCACTAAAAACAGTCGTTCCAGCTGAATTGACAAAACCACCGCTACCGCTCAATACACCACTGAGGGTGGTGGTCGCTGCATTACTAGAAGTCAGGCTGCCCGTTAAAGCAGCATGACCACTCAAGGTTAAATTATTGGCGCCGCTGATCGTGCCGTTGGCTGCACTCACCGTCATCGGGTTGCTCAGGGTAATGGTGCCACCGGCAGTTTGGTTTAAACTACCGCCATTAAAAGCCAAAGTACTGGTACCCAAAGCTATATTGTTGTTGGCTGTCAGAGTCCCAGCCGATATAGTTGTGGTACCTGCATAGGTATTGCTGGCAGATAAGATCAAATTCCCTGCGCCATTTTGAACCAGTGAAGCTTTATTTGCAGCGGTTCCTCCATTGCCTGCTTCATCCCCAATCACATCAGCAATGGTGAGAGTTTGACTAGAGGCCGGAGAAAAATTAAGGCTATTGGCACCTTGTAAAAAAATCCCAGCACCATGGGCAGAGCCCGCAGTAGAGCCGACCCCTCCGGCTGCACCTCCAGTAACCGTATTATTTTGAATTAAAGTAGCATTGCTGCTGCTGTTGACGGTCAGCGTGCCCCCTTGCATAACAAAAACTGCACCGCCTAAACCTGCACCACCCCCACCTGAGCCTGTAATGGCACTATTACAGACACTGCCACTGCCACTGGCAAATCCGCCAGCAGAGCCGGCTGGCCCACCAGACCCTGCAAAATTAAAGGAACCAGTCCCACCGCCACCGCCGCCATAACCACCCATACCACCTGGGCCAACATTACCACCAACTGAATCAACACCACCGCCGCCACCGGCGCCGCCACCACCAAAACCCCCAGCGCCACCAGTTATACCGCCAGTGGAGCCGCCGCCGCCGCCGCCAAAACTACCGCTACCTCCGCCGGTACCCGACATACTACCTGCGAGACCTCGTATGCCAGCAACACCACCGCCGCCGCCGCCGCCGCCAGAGCCCCCACTGCCACTGTTTCTGCCACAGCCGCCGCCACCGCCGCCGCCGCCATTGGCGCCCCCATTGCCACCGTTGCCATTCCAGCCGTCTCCACCACCACCACCGCCACCGACTCCTGTAAAACCATTCATACCAGTCGCTGTTCCGCCTAAGCCACCGGCGCCCGCTCCTGTGACCAAGCCTGCAGCTGCTGCAGAGCCAGGCGCTTCGGTATTGACACCGCCACCAGCACCCCCGCTCGCGCCAATACCGCCACCGCCGCCACCACCACCAAAACCGCCAGCCCCAGTATTAAGCCCAGCTGCACCACCTGTACCGCCGAGCAGTCCACCACCACCACCGCCACCGCCACCGCTGTTATCTGCCGGCGCGCCACCTGCTCCACCCTGAGCCGCATTGGTATTAAAATTGACATCATTCAGAGTGACATTGGCAGTAGAATTCATAAACAAGGCACCACCGGCACCCAGAGCACCACCTCCGCCACCAGTACCACCGGTACCTCCTGCTGCAAGTCCATTGATCAGATTTAAACTGCCATTGGTGCCAGTGATGGTGACACCCGTGGCTCCGTTATAAACAAAAAAAAGCGAATAAAGATTATCGCCAGAAATGGATAAATTTTTGGCACCGGTGGCCCCACTTACAATGGTGTTGTCGATGGTTAAATTACTTTGGGTAATTAAAGGTAGAGCCGAGGTTGCAGTAATGGTGCTGTTGTCGGCCAAACTAAAATTGATGGTATCGCCTGAGGACGCATTATTGATGGCATAACGCAGGGTGCCCACAGTATTGGTATCTGCAGTACTGTTGACGACGAATTGTGTGGCAGAAATATTAAAACAAGGCAAGCTTAAACCCAAACATAAAGACAAGCTGAGCATCCGCTTATTTCTATGATAAGACTTTTTTCTCATTATCCTCATTATCCTGTTCATTGCTATCCTTGGGCTAAGGTCAGGCGTGGCCTTTTTAGGCTATTGACTTAAATATATGCAAGATTAAATAATAAGCAAGTGAACTAAGATGTAAGATAGGGACCATAGATAGACTGAAAGCTTAGGCTTATCTTGATTCAAGCTAGGTTATTGATCAGCAACTTTTTATTTGTCGATCAGCATCGTTTCTTACTACACTAACTAATAATATGAATAGATTTCTTCAGGAGGATCTCATGTCCCAACCTAAAATAATTTCCGACCCCCTTTACCAATTGCTGCGAGAAGGCAATATCAAAGAATTTAATACTCGCAAGGCCAAGGGCGAAACCTGTGATATGCGGGGTTGTGATTTTCGAGCCCTAGATCTCAGAGACATTCAAGCGGATGGTTTGGATTGGAGCAATTGTTATTTTCGTCAAGCAGATCTCCGAGGGGTCGACTTAAGAAAAACCCGCATGGAAGGAGCCAGTATCAACAAAGCTTCTATTTCAGGCGTCTTCTTTCCAATAGAACTCAGCGGTGTTGAGGTTTTAAATTCACTTGAATATGGCACGCGGATGCGCTACAGCATGACAAATTGTGGAAAATGTACACCAGCTTGCACGTGTCAAAAATAAATTGTTGTCAAACAGAGATACATACAGGGATCTATAAAAATTTCGTTATCTTCCAAATATTAAAAAAGGGTGCCTAAAGCACCCTTTTTTAATCAAGAAAGCTCAAGTTTAGGTTTCTTCATTCTCAATGGCATCATCGTCAACAACCGTATCTTCAGCTTCAACGCTTATGATATCGTCACCGCCCACCAACACGGCCAATTCATCCACTCTTTGAATACCAATTAAATTCTCGGCTTCTGATAGATTAATCAGCTTAACGCCCTGGGTATTGCGGCCAACCACTGAAATTTCTTCGATACGGGTACGTACCAAAGTGCCTTTATCGCTGATCAACAAAAGTTCATCCTGAGGGCCTACCTGAATAGCACCAACGACCAAGCCATTTCGAGCAGAAGTTTGAATGGCAATGACACCTTGACCACCGCGGCCATGAGCTGGAAATTCACTGATTTCCGTGCGCTTGCCAAAACCCCTTTGCGTCGCCGTTAAAATAGTGCCTTCAGGCTTTAATACCAACAAAGAAATCACTTTTTGCTCAGGCTGTAAACGGATGCCGCGGACACCGCGAGCCGTGCGGCCCATGGCACGAACATCGTCTTCAGCAAACCGAACTGCTTTACCACTGTTGCTAAACAACATGATTTCTTGTTTGCCATCGGTGATATCCACACCAATTAAAGAATCACCTTCGTCTAAATCTAAAGCAATAAGGCCACTACTTCTTGGACGGGCAAACTCTTTGAGAGATACTTTTTTAATGGTGCCTTTAGCCGTGACCATAACAGCAAAGTGCTCTGCTCCATATTCACGCAGCGGCAAAATGGCAGAGATATTTTCATTTGGTTGTAAAGGTAATAGATTGATAATGGGTCGACCTTTGGCGGTACGACTACCCAAAGGCAACTGGTAGACTTTAATCCAATAAACTTTTCCTAGAGTAGAGAAACACAACAAGGTGTCATGGGTGCTTGCCACCAATAACTTTTCTATAAAATCTTCATCTTTCACAGAAGCTGCAGTCTTACCACGACCACCGCGTCTTTGTGCTTGGTAATCGGTTAACGGTTGAGTTTTAACATAACCGCCTTTCGACAAAGTAACCACTCTATCTTCTTCGTTAATAAGATCTTCAGTTGATAAATCTTGTTGGGTACCAATGATCTCAGTACGACGCTTATCACCAAACTCATGCTTAACGGCTAACAGCTCTTCACGGATCACTTCCATTAAACGGGTATCTACCGCCAAAATAGTCAATAATTCCTGAATATTTTGAATAATTTGCTGAAACTCTTGGAAGATTTTATCTTGCTCAAGACCGGTTAAGCGATGCAGCCTTAAATCTAAAATAGCTTGGGCCTGAACGGCTGACAAGCGATAACCATTTTGTTGTAAGCCAAATTCTGCGTCCAAATCTTCGGGTCGGCAGGTAGCAGCACCGGCATTGCCGAGCATTTGCATCACTGTACCTGGTTGCCATAAATTGTCTAACAGTCCTTGCTTGGCATCATTGGGGCTTGCCGAAGCTTTAATCAGGCTGATCATCAGATCAATATTATTTAAAGCAATGCCCAGGCCTTCTAAGATATGGGCGCGTTCGCGAGATTTGCGCAGCTCAAATGCTGTTCGGCGCGAGACAACCTGGCGACGATGACGAATAAAGCACCGCAATAACTCTTTGAGCGGCAGAATACGTGGTTGGCCATCGACCAAAGCCACCATATTGATACCAAAAACAACCTGTAATTGGGTCTGAGAATACAAATTATTTAAAATAACTTCTGACATTTCACCGCGTTTAAGCTCTATCACCACACGCATGCCGTCTTTATCGGATTCATCGCGCAGCGCTGAAATACCCTCGAGCTTCTTTTCTTTAACCAATTCGGCAATTTTTTCAATTAAGCGCGCTTTATTGACTTGATACGGCAATTCGTTGATAACGATGGTTTCGCGGCCCTTTTCTTCATTGGCTTCAATCAGCGTGCGACCCCGCACCAAAATACGACCACGGCCGGTACGATAAGCTTCAATAATGCCACTTTTGCCGTTGATGATCCCATAGGTGGGGAAGTCAGGCCCAGGAACATAGTGCATCAGTTCTTCGACAGTCAGTTCTGCATTTTCCATTAACGCCAAACATGCGTCGATAATTTCGGAAAGATTATGGGGCGGAATATTGGTCGCCATACCGACTGCAATACCTGAGCTGCCATTGACCAATAAATTAGGCACGCGCGTGGGCAATACCCAAGGCATGGTTTCAGTTTCATCGTAGTTGGGGACAAAATCGACCGTTTCTTTTTCTAAATCCGCTAGTAAAGCATGGGCCATTTTAGCCATGCGCACCTCGGTGTAACGCATAGCAGCCGGGGGATCGCCATCAATAGAACCAAAGTTACCTTGGCCATCGACCAGCATGTAACGCATAGAAAAAGCCTGAGCCATACGAACAATACTGTCGTAAACCGCAACATCACCATGAGGGTGATATTTACCGATAACATCACCGACGACACGAGCTGATTTTTTATAAGCTTTGTTCCAGTCATTACCCAATTCGTGCATGGCATACAGCACACGGCGATGTACCGGTTTCAAGCCATCGCGGACATCGGGCAGGGCCCGACCTACGATAACGCTCATCGCGTAATCTAGATAAGATTGTTTAAGTTCGTCTTCAATGGTCACTGCGGTAATTTCTTTGGCCAAATCTGCCATGCAGTACTCCTCAGTTCGCGCGTATAAAAGAGATAACAAGAAAGAAACCAAGCAGGAATTATATCACAATCAAGGGCAATGCTTATTGAGAGAAATCCATACAAATGAGTCATATAGCTAATACATTATTGAAGTTATTGAACTTATTGAATTTAAAGTTGTCTTTATCTCTTACTAGACTTGCAAAGATCAGACCATAAAATTTACAATGGTTCTTTGTTGCTTCTCGCTTAAAACCCAGCATTTTTAAGCATTTATTTTTATAAAAACTCTATTTTTATATTATTTTACAGGTTTTATATTATTTTACAGGTCAGCGAAATATATGCGTCTTTCAAAAAGCTACCAGGGACTTTTACTTAACCTGCTGATTTTATTGGTAATTTCATCTATTGCTGATGGGGCCTCTGCCGCTGATAACCTGAGCATTTTCGGCAGTTCAGGCGATTCAGCAGACGACAAATCTCGCGCTTATTTGGGCATGGTATTTGGCGGCAATATCGGGCCCTTGGTGCTCGGGAGTAACCTCGCTAATCCAGTCCTGTCTAATATGTTTAAACATTTTAATTGGATCATCGTCAGCCTAGGCACCGTGATTGTCTCTTATGTGGGTGTTATGGGAACCATCAATACGGCTCACGAAGGTGAAGCCATGGGCAAAAAGTGGTCATCTATCTGGATCCCCCTAAAGGCCGTGACCGGCATGCTGTTAATGGTGCCCACCCCGGGCTCGGGTTATTCGTTGGTCCAAGTTGTCGTTATGTGGGTCGTACTACAAGGCGTTGGCGCGGCAAACTTTATTTGGAATATCGTAGCCGACCAAATACAGCAGGGTTATAACGTCAGCAGTAGAATACAAATCGAAGAGCCCGAGCCTGAAAAGCTCGATGCCTTAACCAAAAATATCCTCATGGCTTCTACCTGCATGTATACTTTTAATAATTTTAACCCCCTGCCCGGTGTCCTGCTCAATGATCAAGGCTACCCACAGCCTATCCATATGATAACCTCCAGATATACGCCGGAGACACCCCAGATCACTATCAGCTTTGGTAATGAAATAAACCCGAATATTTGTGGCCAATTGGTGATCAAAGGCAGTGATGCCACGGCTGTCCAAATGAAATTAAATGCTGTTCGGTATCTGATCTCTCAGCTACAAACAATGGCTCAAGCTGCCTCTAAGGGCAAACTGACGCCTTTGGCCGCTATCAGTTTGGCAAAAACCGGTTATCTTTCCGAGCTGGCAGCTTTGGCCAATTACATGCCCAAAAAAACTGACTTACCTAATCCCCCTCAAGATTTAAAAACAGCTCTAGCCGAAAGCCACAATCTAAGCCAGGCGGCACGTACTTCAGCCATCAGCGATATACAGCGCATTGAGGTGACTCGACAATTAATGGAGCGCTCAAAAAAAGAAGGCTGGATCCATGCCGGTGCTTATTATTTCACCATGGCCAAACAATTAGCCAAAACCAACTCTGAAACCAAAGAATTACCGACATCTCAATATATTCCCCTGCCTACCAATCTAAATGCAGCTGAAACTTATCTCTCAGAAGAGCCTAAAAAAATCATGATTGCAGCCTTAAGCAGGAGTGAATCATTTCTCAAAGAGTACGATATCAACCTAGATCCTGTATTTGCGGAGATTTCCGGCTCGACAGATGGCAGCCACAAAGATTTCAATACCATTATTCGCAAAGTCTTAAAATATATTCGCCACCCTTTCTTAGAGTTTCGAAATGCACTAACCGCCGCCAATGAAAATCCGTTGTTATCTTTAGCCTATGTGGGTTCTAATATTATGTCGGCTGCTGAAAATTTGTGGTTAATGACCATTGGCAGCTCCGTACTCAGCATGTTTGTTACCACAACGCCCATTTCATTTTTATTATTAGGTTTCAGTATTTTCTTTCTGGTGATGTGGACACTGGGCGCAACTTTAGCAGTTTATTTGCCGATGATCCCCTATATTACATTTACCGTAACAGCCCTAGGCTGGATCGCAGCCGTTGTAGAAGCCATGGTAGCCGCACCGATACTGGCTTTAGGTTTAATCATTCCCGGGCAAGATGAATTGGGCAAAACGGGACACGGCCTCATGATGTTGGCACACCTTTTTTTAAAGCCCATTTTAATGATTTTTGCTTTTGTATTGGCTTCGCGTCTTTTAAATACTGCTTTACCCATTTTAAACTACGCATTTTTTCCGGCTATAGATTCGATAGCAGAAGAAGGTGCCTCACCCTCGCGTATTTTTGGCCAAATTTTACCGTTTGTTCTGTATGGGGGCTTAGTCCTGTTTGTCGCTCATAAATGTTTTGCCGTGATTTATATGCTGCCGAATAAAGTACTGCGCTGGATTGGCGGCCAAGGTGATGACTTTGGTGAAACGGAGGCCATTCAAACCACTCGCCAAGCCTTCGACAGCGGTGCGGGTCAAGCATCCAGCGTCCAGCAAGGTGCTATCAAATATGCTTTGGGGAGCAATATCAGCGGCGGTAAAAAAGCTGAAGATCTCGATCAGCATTTACCCAGCGCAGCCCCTGCGGCAAATCAATCGGGTGGATCGGGTGTACCACCACCTGCACCACCCGCACCACCCGCACCACCTGGACCACCTGGACCACCTGCAGCAGAATAACATTTAGCATCTTTTAACCTACTGATAAGCAAGAAAACTTGCGGTGAGCACCTGCTAGGGCTCCTGCTTGTATCAGCCCAGTTTGGCTATTGCTTATTTTCGCCCCGGCTTTAATGACAGGTTTTTGTGGTTTAAGTGCCGCCATTCTTTTAGGGTTGCTTATTATTTCAGGTTATTTCTGGTTAACCCGATTGCGCAGCTGATAATGCGCATTATCCTAGTTTGTTACTTAAAGCTCTGAATGGATCATTATTTTAATAGTCCAGTCCATGCCTAAATTCTTTACCCAACTCTCTCTCTGTTTTCACACTGGCATTGCCCGCAAAGTACAATCGATAGGCATTTGGAAATTGATACTCCAAATCAGCCAATAAAGCACTTCTTCGGCCTATTATAAATTTACAGGCTTTTGCTTGGTATTCTTCTGTTAATGGAGAGTTTTGAATAAGACTTTCTTGCTCATTCAGGCCCGTAATCAGCTCGATGATTTCTTCTGATTTAAATGGCTCTTCGGAGGAATAGTTTAATAAAGTATTAAACAAATCACTGGGAATTTCAGTTATTAATTTTTCCGCATCAAACACTTGGGTTAAAGAGAGCGGCACTCTTTCAAGGTAGGCGACCAGTTTTTGGCTTAATTCTCGGTATTGATTCAGGTATAAATGGGGCTGTTTGATTTGTGCGAGCTTCTTGCCATGGTATAAGACATTGCGCAATTGAGAGGCATGCGAGCGGCAAAATTCAGGGGCATTTAAATTTTTGAGCCTCTCCATTACATCGCAGACATCATACAATAAAGCATAGGTTAAAATCCCCGCCTTATCCTCCTTCGCATCTTGTAGGGTTGCTAAGCAGCGGGACAGCTCAGAAAAGTCTAGCCGACCTTCAAAAGCTTTTTGAGCATAACTCTGATGAGAAAAATAATAGAGGCCACTGGAGCTTGCGGCTGAGCTAGCGCTGGTCCTGACTGCAGGTGGCGCTTGAACCAAGGCTCTTAACTTTTCATCCGAAAGCAGCATGGGTTCAGGTTGGCTTGCTAGAGAGACTGCCTCAAATGACTCTGGACTTTTTTCTTCGCTCTCTACTTCTTCTTTACTTTCCTCAATGGCAGGTGGAAGAGCTTTTTGGGCCGCCTCAAAACGGGCATACTCCAGCTCAGCGGCTCGAATGTATTCTAAATAAGCCGGTATAGTGACAGTCTCGCTTAAATTACCGCTGGTATCGACAGGATGCTGGTAGCGATAGTGCCCGGCAAATCTTTCAAAATCTTTATGCTTACTCTGAAAACCATCCAGACTAAGTCTAAGATCGCTTATCATTTTTTGAATGTTTTCGAGTGCCTGATTCATCTCTGCTAATAAGGCTTGACCCGGTTCTTCATCCAGCAAGAGATCTCCATTTTCAAAGTCATCCGCGCGATAAGCTGCAATCGCTTTGCTTAAGTTATCACGTTTAATATACCGCTGGTGAAAGGCTAAATAATGATCTAAATACTGATTTCGGTTTCCCGCTAATGCCTGCTCATTGTCACGGAACTTATTTTTAAGACTGGTAAAGAAATTAAAAAACCCGGCATTCTTTTTTAACCCTGAGTTATTCCCCGCGCCTGAGCTTAAATCATTATTAATTTGGTTGGATTCATTCCAAGCTCGATAGACTTGAGGCATATTATCTCTTAAAAGTTTACTGAGCTCCTCGTAGGCTTTGTCAAACCGCTCAGCAATTTCTAATCGACGGTTTTTCAAAGCCCTCACCGCTTCAATTTTAAGGTTTCTTTGCTGGGTCGAGTAGGCTTTTTTAAACACTGCAATAAGGCTGGGGTAAGCTTGCCAACCCTGACTGGGCAGCAAAATGCCAGAGAGCCTCAATAAGGCCGCCTTATCCATCCTCAGTTGGCTAGTTTTTTCTTTACCTTTACCCACAAGCTGATTTATAAAATCAGCCGATAACCGAAACTGATAAAAGCCGTCATTCGACAAGCCGATCCCTTCAATGCCCAGCCCGGAAAGCTTGTCAGCCAGCTCATCGCAATAGTACTTTGCAATGTTGTTGTGCTGATTTAAAACCTCTAAATACTTGTGGGCCTGGCCATTGGTTGTTTCGTACTCACTCGCCGTTTGAAAACATCTTTTGGCTTGGTTGAAATTGGCAGGAGTGCCAATCCCATAGAGATAACATTGGCCTAAACCTAACCAGCCTTGAGGATCGGTAGGTGCAGAAGCCTTAAATAACTGGTAAACTCTTGCTGCAATATGGGCATCCATTTTTAATTTTAATGTCATCCATAAAACCTGAGCGCGTTGTCCACAAGAAAAACTGGTGAATTTCTTATCTTGGATGAATGCTTGATAAACAGCCATGGCCTCATCAAATTGCGCTTTTTCTTCATACAGCCGAGCACAGGCTAACTTGGCTGCTAATATCCCCGCATCGGCTGCTTTCAAATAAAGCGATAAAGCTTGGGCCTTATCTAGTGGACAGCCGATGCCTTTCTCATAACAGTAAGCCAACCCATATCCAGAATATTCCTCATTGAGGTGCTGCTGGAAAGCCTTGAAGACTTGTAGCTTTGCCGCTTCGCTGGTTATTTTAGCGATAAGCTCAGAATGTTTGGCGAGAATCACTCGCCCTTTAGGATTGGCGATTAACCCATAAAGCGGGGATTTTCCTGCACCTTCTCCACTTTGAATAACCTGATTTAAGCTTTCCTGGGTTATCTGAGCGATAAGCTTAGGATGCTTATCGAGTAGGCTCATCCCTTCAATAGTGGCGGTTAATAAAAAAAGCAGGGAGTGCCCTGCATAGGCTCCACTTGGAATAACCTGATTGAAGCTTTCCTTGGTTATGTTAGCGATAAGCCTAGGATGCTTGACGAGAATCGCTCGCCCTTTAGAAGTGGCGGTTAACAAAAAAATCGGGGAGTGCCCTTCATATTTTCCACTTGGAATAACCTGATTTAAGCCTTCCTGGGTTATCTGAGCGATAAGTTCAGGATGCTTGTCGAGTAGGCTCAGCCCTGGAGAATTGCGGGTTAACCAAAAAAGCGGGGAGTGCCCTGTATAGGCTCCACTTGGAATAACCTGATTTAAGCCAGCCTCGGTTATCTGAGCGATAAGCTCAGGATGCTTGTCGAGTAGGCTCAGCCCTTCAATAGTGGCGGTTAACCCATAAAGCGGGGACTGTCCTGCATATTCTCCACTTGTCACAATCTGATTTAAGCCTTCCTTGGTTATCTGAGCGATAAGTTTAGGATGCTTGTCGAGTAGGCTCAGCCCTTGAGAATTGCCGGTTAACCACAAAAGCGGGGATTCTCCTGCATATGCTCCACTTTGAATAACCTGATTTAAGCTTTCCTCGGTTATCTGAGCGATAAGTTTAGGATGCTTGTCGAGTAGGCTCAGCCCTTTAGAAGTGGCGGTTAACCAATAAAGCGGGGAGCATCCTGCATATTCTCCACTTTGAATAACCTGATTGAAGCCTTCCTGGGTTATCTGAGCGATAAGCTCAGAATGCTTGTCGAGTAGGCTCAGTCCTTCAGGAGTGGAGGTTAACCAATAAAACGGGGAGTATCCTGCAAGTTCCCCACTTGAAATAACCTGATTTAAGCCTTCCTGGGTTATCTGAGCGATAAGCTCAGGATGCTTGTCGAGTAGGCTCAGCCCTTTAGAAGTGCAGGTTAACCAATAAAGCGGGGAGTATCCTGCCAGTTCCCCACTTTGAATCACCTGATTTAAGCTTTCCTTGGTTATCTTGGCGGTCAGATGCTTGTCGAGAATAGCTTGCCCTTCAGCAGTGGAGGTTAACCAATAAAGCGGGGATTTGCCTGCATCTTCTCCACTGTCAATAACCTGATTTAAACTTTCCTTGGTTATTTGAGCGATAAGCTTAGGATGATTGCCGAGAATAGCTTGCCCTTCAGCAGTGGCGGTTAACCAAAAAAGCGGAGATTTTCCTGCATGTTCTCCACTTGGAATCACCTGATTTAAACTTTCCTTAGTTATTTGAGTGATAAGCTCAGGGTTAAAGCGGGAGCTCCCCTCTTCTAAGAGGATTAAAGCCAGTAATAGCGGTTGACTAATTCCTTGATCAGAAGCAAGCTCTAAATTGATTTCGTCGTCAAGAATTTGATTTAATAAATTGCTTTCATGGGTGGAAAGAAAATTGTATAACTCTTTATTGTTCATTATTTGGAATAGGGGTGAGAGTTCTGAATGTTTAAGGCGATAGTCAGGAGACTTAGTTTGCCAGTCTTTAAAATTTTGTTTTAATTGCTGGATGTGCTCTGGCAGAGAGAGGGGAGATGTTGAGCTTGAAGAAGATGACTGAGCTAGCATAAAAGTCCTTATAATTTTGAGAAAAATAAAAATTTTTTAATAATGGCTTAAATTGGCCGTAACTATAACAAAATAGCCATAAAATTAGCAAGTAACTTTAGTTGTTTTAGAGATGTTCGATACCTGTAATAACTCAGTTGAGAGCAATATGATGGGATAAACATCCACATATACTGAGCTTGCTTTTCAGTCTTACAATGCAATAACCCATCATCCGCAAAGCGGCTCCATGATACCTGCGGTTGTGTTTTGGTTATCCATAAATCAAAAACATAATGCATGAATAAGTTACTTAATAGAGGGCTTATTACCCCACCTTTTTTTTCGGCCTAAAGCAAAGGGTCGCATTAAGTTTTCACAGGCATGATTATCTATTCGCAAACGGCCATCATTATGATAGTCGGTGAGTGCAGACCAACGTTCTAATACATAGCATAAAGCTTTGCCCAAGTTACTTTTAGGTGGGATCTTGGCTTGTTTTTCGGTCAGCCACCGATAAAATTCTTCCGAAATAGGCTTGGCACGCTTCTGTCGAAAAGTGCTTATTTCAGCATCAGTAGAACCCTGAGGTATTTCAAGTTCTATGGCATATAAGTTTTGAATCATTTTAAGCGCATAGCGAATTTTCGAATTGCCATATGATCAAAAGGCTGATTTAGACACGATTCTAGAGGAAATGTTGCAGGCTTTCAAACGGGCCCCTAGCGCCATGCGACCAGGGCGACAGATGGAGAGAAATAAAAGTGGACCTTATCGAAAAATTAGACACCTAAAAACAGTGAGAAAAATATGTTTTTAATCCTTAACTGAACACCATTGCCCTCAGTGCATACTTACCAAACATTGAAATTTTTGCAAAGCAACCAGTAGCTCGATAAGCCTCTCCTTGGAACGCCGCCAAACACGCACTGTTTATGAGGAATTCACCCATGATCGGCATATCTGGTAACAGCAAAAACTTAAGCTAAATCCATCTAAAGCCCCCTTCTCTTATATATTCGCTTATCCGCTTCAATCGATTATAACCATCACAAAAGCCTAACTTTGATGTTCAATGGCCGATCTGCCAGCATAAGCCGCCTTTTTTATCCGCGCTGCCCTAGGTATAATAGCGAGAGCTCAAGCTTAAAATTTATTTAACTATATAACCCAAGGTGTGTACCCCAAGCCATGACGCTGATCCAACGCTTAAAACAATTGTGTGAAACGGCTTTAATTGCAGCTTTCCCCCATAGCGCCGATTTTCTAACCAGCTATCCTATTGAAATCACCCCCGCGACCCAAGATAAGTTTGGCCACTATCAATGTAACTCCGCCATGAAGCTGGCTAAGCCTTTGAGTCTAACGCCTCGGCAAATTGCCGATGGCATGCAACAAGCTTTGGTCGCACAAAGAACCGCCAGCCATCCCTGGTTTGAAAAGATCGAAGTCGCAGGTCCCGGCTTTTTGAATTTATGGCTACATCGGGATCTCTTAAGCGAAGAACTCAATTACAATTTGCGTGACTCGCGGCTTGGAGTACCCTTCCCTAAACAACTCTTAAAAGTAGTGATCGATTTTTCCTCACCCAATACGGCCAAAGAAATGCATGTTGGCCATTTGCGCTCGACTATTATTGGCGACTCGCTGGCACGCATGTTGTCTTTTATGGGTCACGATGTTTTGCGGCTTAACCATGTGGGTGACTGGGGTACTCAATTTGGCATGCTGATTATCCATCTAAAAAACTGTTATCCAACACTCAAGGACCATCCTCAATTAAATTTAACCCTGGCTGATTTAATGCAGCACTATCGAGAAGCTAAAGCGCGTTTCGATGCAGACGAGCTGTTTAAAAAACAGGCTCAAGAAGCCGTGGTGGCTTTACAAGGTGGTGACGCTCAATCCTTTGCTTTGTGGCAACAAATCTGTGAAATATCGCGACGGGCCTACCAAGAAATTTATGACATACTTGATATTAAAATTGTCGAACGCGGGGAATCTTATTATAACCCCATATTGCCGAAAATTATCGAAGAACTGCAGGCTAAAAATTTATTAACCGATTCAGATGGAGCTCGTTGTATTTACCTGCCCGGCTTTACCAACCGCGAAGATCAGCCCTTACCCTTAATTGTGCAAAAATCCGATGGTGGCTATAACTATGCCACCACAGATTTAGCCGCAGTGCGCCAGCGGGTTTTTGAAGAAAAGGCTGATTGGCTTATTTACGTGGTCGATGCAGGCCAAAGTCAACATTTGCAAATGATGTATGCGGCAAGTCGCTTAGCAGGCTTTGCACCCGAGCATGTCAAGCTGGATCATGTCGCTTTTGGTTTGGTATTGCGGGAAGATGGCAAAAAATTTAAAACCCGTGAAGGCGACACTGAAAAGCTGATTGATTTACTGCATACCGCAATTTTAAAAGCAGAAAATCTTCTGCAAGAACGCAATCCCGAGTGGCAGCATCCTGAAATACAAGAGACCTCTCACGCCCTGGGCATCAATGCCATTAAATATGCTGATTTATCTTGCTACCGAGGTAGCGATTATGTATTTAGCTACGAGAAAATGCTGCGCTTTGAAGGCAATACTGCAGCTTTTTTACTTTACGCCTATGTACGAGTTGCCAGCATTAAGCGCAAAACCCAGGCCAATATAGCAGAGCTACTGCAAAATTCTGTTATCCAATTACAGGAGCCTGCTGAATTAGCCCTGGGGCTTTTATTGGCACAATTTCCGGAAGTTTTTTTACAAACTGTCAAGGAACTCGCACCCAATCGGTTAACCGATTATTTATTTCAAGTCGCTGAAAAATTTCATAATTTCTTTCACCATTGTAGGGTGGAGGGAACTCAAGAAGAGGCCAGTCGTATCCTCTTGTGTGAAATGGTAGCCAAAATATTGCAGCAAGGATTAACACTGCTTGGGCTTGCCACTGTGGCCCGTATGTAAAAGGATGCATCATGTTTATAGAATCACCTCATAATCGACCCCTACGTGCTTTAAAAGAATTAATGGATGGCAATGGTCGCTTTCTCAATGGCGAAAGCCGATTGTCTCATGAAGTTCATGAAGCCAAGCGCCATTACAGTGCAGCTTATGGCCAAAAGCCTTTTGCCACAGTTTTAACCTGTTCTGATTCTCGCATTCCTGTAGAAACTATTTTTGACCAAAGTATTGGTGACTTGTTTGTTGTTCGGATCGCTGGCAATGTGGCCACTGAAGAAGTGATCGCTTCTTTAGAGTTTTCAATTACCTATCTGGAAAGTGCCATGTTGCTGGTGCTGGGCCATACCCAATGTGGAGCAGTGGCTGCTGTAGCTCATAACCTCCATGCCAAAGGCTCATTGGCAACGCTTTTTAAAAGACTGCAGATCCCAGTGACTCAAGCTAAAAAACGTCATCCAAACGTTCAAGAAGGCGAAGGCTTAACCTCAGCCATAACCGAGAATGTTTGGTATACTTTATCCTGTATTTTGAAAGAAAGTAACAGCATCAAAACGGCCCTGTTAGAAAAACAAATTATGTTACAAGGTGCTCTCTATGCGATTGATACCGGCCAGGTAGAATTCTTAGGGTCCCATCCCAAAGAACCCTTCTATCTGGAAAATGAATTGGCAGACTGCTGTGGCAGCTTACAGGAATCTGTATGCTAGGCAATGTAGATCCCCAAGAGATCGCTCAATTTGATGCCCAAGCCGATAGCTGGTGGGATAAACAAGGATCCGCTCGCCCTTTACATGATTTAAATCCCGCTCGTTTACAATTTATTCAAGAAAATACCCATTTATTAAAAGATAAGCGGGTTTTAGATATTGGCTGTGGTGGCGGGATACTGACTGAAGCCTTAGCAGAAGCAGGCGCTATCGTGACCGGTATTGATGCGGCACCCCAGCTGATAAACATCGCCATTCAGCATGCTCAAGAAAACAATCTCAACATAGAATACCAAAATATAACCGCTGAAGACTATGCTGCTAGCCATACCAACTCCTTTGACATCATTACCTGTATGGAATTGCTTGAACATGTACCCCATCCTTTGAGCATACTGAAAGCTTGCTACACGTTGTTGCGCCCAGGTGGAGAATTTTTTTTATCAACTTTGCATCGCAATTTAAAATCTTTTGGCTTGTCGATTATCATGGCGGAAAGGGTGTTAAAATTGTTGCCTCGAGGGACCCACCATTATGAAAAATTTATCAAGCCCAGTGAATTGTACTTGGCCCTCACTGCGGCTAATTTACAGTTATCCAGTTTAAAAGGCTTGAGTTATAACCCTTTTACCCATACAGCCTCTTTAACGACCGATGTATCGGTCAACTATTTAGCCTATGGCCGAAAAAGCCAATAAGCTTGGGCCTTGTTTGAATAGCCGTCCTAAGGAAATTTTGATGAAACAAGCTGCAGTGCTTTTTGATTTAGATGGGACCCTGGTTGATACCGCTGCCGATTTAATTGCTGCCCTCAATTTGCTCTGTGTTGAGAAACATCATCCCGCACCCAGTCAAGAAAGCACTCGGCCTTTGGTCTCGGATGGTGCTTTGGGCTTGGTGCAGCACGCATTCCCCAAAATCCCCCAAGAAGAAGCCTACCTGCTAAAAGATCGCTTCAGAGAACTTTATGGTGAAAATATCTGTGTTCACTCGAGTTTATTCCCTCATATGGAAGAACTGCTATTGCAATTGGAAAAAGCTCATATTATTTGGGGGATAGTGACCAATAAGCCCGAGCATCTAAGCAAATTGCTGCTCGAAAAATTAAACTTATACTCCAGAACCGCCTGTTTGGTGGGTGGTGATACCACAGCTTATGCCAAACCCCATCCACGACCTTTACAGTACGCAGCCGAGCTGCTCCAAGTACCGGTGCAAAACTGTATCTACGTGGGGGATGCACGGCGGGATATACAAGCCGGTCATGCTGCCGGCATGAAAACCATCGCAGCGCTTTATGGTTATATTGGCGTCAATGAAGATCCAAAAGATTGGCATGCTGATTTTAGCGTGGATCATGCCTCAGAAATTTGGTCTAGGATTGAATCATGGCTATCGCTGTAAGTATCGACATTGAGTTTGCATCACTGGCACAGAACCATTATGAAAATTTTCCTGTCGCCTCAGTGCTATTACCGAAAAAATGGCGTTATCCCATTAGCCTTGTTTATGCTTATGCCCGAATTGCCGATGATTTAGCCGATGAAGGTAGCGACTTGCCTGAGATAAGGCTGGAAAAATTATCTCGCATGATTGATCAGATTGAAGCCATTGACAAAAAATCGATGCCGCTTGAACCCCTGTTCCAAGCTTTAAAACCCTTGATAGAAAGCCAACAACTATCGGCTCAATATTTTATCAATTTGGCCTTAGCGTTTAAACAAGACGTGGTTAAAAGTCGCTACCAAAATTTTAATGAAGTTTTGCAATACTGTCAGTATTCTGCCAATCCCGTAGGCCGCTTGCTCTTAGAGCTGACTGATAATGCCAGTAGCGAAAATTTAAAGCTTTCGGATAACATTTGCACAGCCTTACAATTGATCAATTTTTTGCAAGATATTAGCAGTGATCTCATTGAGCGAGATCGCTGTTATTTACCTTTAGATGATCTGCAGCTTTTAGACTTAAAACCTGCAGACATTCTCGATGCAAAAACCCACTTAAGCTTTGAACCTTTTATTGAACAGCAATGGTTGCGGGCAAGCGCCTTACTTCAAAGCGGCAAACCTTTAGGAAAACGCTTAACTGGCTTGTTTGGCCTTGAGATCCGACTGATTATTGCCTCAGGGGAAAAAGTATTGGCTTTGCTGAAAAAACGCCGCAACCCATTGATGCGACCACTTTTAAAAAAATGGCATTACACGGGTATTTTTTTTAAAGCACTTTTTAAATATTAAGGAAAAACCTTGAACGAAAATGAATACTGCCAAGAAAAAACTTTAAAAAGTGGCTCAAGCTTTTATTACAGTTTTTTATTTTTAGATAAAGCAAGGCGCGAGGCCATTACCGCTGTGTATGCCCTATGTCGAGAACTGGACGACATTGTCGATAAAGATTTAGAGCCTCATATTGCCGAACAAAAGCTTGCTTGGTGGCAAACGGAAATAGAACGCTTATATAAAAACCAAGCCCAGCATCCTATTGCAGTTGCCATGAGCCAGGTTGTCGTTCATTACCATATTCCAAAAATTTTATTAGACGAACTCGTCTCCGGCATGTTGATGGATTTAAAATATCAAGGCTATACGACTTTTCAAGATTTAAAGCTTTATTGCCATTGCGCCGCAAGCACCGTGGGTTTAATGGCAGCCCGCATATTTGGCTTCAGCGATGATAACACATTGATTTATGCTAAAAACCTCGGCATCGCTTTACAGCTGGTGAATATTATTCGGGATGTTGGTGAAGATGCAAAACGAGGCCGAGTTTATCTTCCAGAAGAAGATTTAACCCGGTTTTCTTTAACCAGTGATGATATTCTCAACCTGCAAGAAAGCCCAGAACTTAAAGCGCTGCTACATGAATCCGCAACACGAGCGCGTATGTATTACACAATGGCCTTAGAAGCCCTACCCGAATGCGACCGATATGCACAACGCGCAGGCTTGATTATGGCCGATATTTATTTTAACCTTTTAAAAGAAATTGAGCGCTCTAATTTTGCAGTTTTAAACAGCCGCATCAGCCTTTCACCTTTTAAAAAATTGTGGCTGGCTTGGCGCAAAGCGCGTTTTGAAAGCAAACGTTTTAACACTATGACCGCTATGGCATAAAGGGTGATCAATATGATGAGAGATGATGCAACCCACCCTGCCTGGATTGAAATTAACCTAAGACAATTTCAAAAGAATATTGCTATCGTCAAAAATTTTTTAGGACCCACCCGCCTTTGCATGGCTGTTAAAGCCAATGCCTATGGCCATGGTATTGTGGAAATAGCCAAAACTGCTGTTCTTTCAGGCATTGATTATTTAGGGGTTGCCCATGCCCAAGAAGGCGTCAAACTTCGCAAAGCTGGTATTGAAATACCCATTTTGGTACTGGGAGCCATTCATGAGCGACAAATTAAAGATTTGCTAAACTACCATTTAGAATTCAGTGTTTCTTCAAAATATAAAGCTGAACTGGTACAGAAGGTTTTGGGCACGACTAAGCAGGCATGCAAAGTTCATATCGAAATTGAAACCGGCATGCAAAGAACAGGTATTCGTGCTGAAAGCTTACTCTCCGTCAGTGAGCACTTAGAAAACCTGGGTTGTTTTGATATTGTCGGCGTTTATTCACACTTGGCGATCACCGAAACTCCCAGCCATCCTGAGACCCAAAGACAAATTGCTTTATTTAAAGCTGTGACTGACGAGCTTGCCCATACCGGCCGCAACTTTATTCGGCATATTTCAAATTCCGGAGGCTTATGCCACTATCCAGAAGCCAATTTTGATATGGTGCGCCCGGGTATCCTGTTATTAGGCTATTTTCAACAACAGCCTATTGCAGCACTGGCTGGCATTGAGCCTTTTTTGTCTATTAAAGCTCATCTGGCCTATTTTAAAGTGGTGGCCGCAAACCAGGGCATCAGTTACGGCCACAGCTATAAAACCAAACAGCAAACTCGCATCGTCACCATTCCTGTGGGTTATGGAGATGGTTATAGACGTGCTCTGTCAAATGTGGGGCGGGTGCTGATTCGTGGCAAAAGCCACCGCATTGCTGGTACGGTTTGCATGGATCAATTTATGGTCGATATCGGCAGATCAGAGGCTTATGTCGGTGATGAAGTAGTCTTGATTGGCAGACAAGGTGATGAGGAAATCAGCGTCAATGAAATAGCCGAACTCTGCGATACCATTTCTTATGAAATTCTTTGTGGTTTTAATGAAAGAATGCCCAGGCGGTATTTTAAATAATTTTCATTCTTGTCACAAGCGTTCATTCTTATCATGAGCGCTTATTTTTATCATGAGCGCTTATTTTTATCATGAGCGCTTATTTTTATCATGAGCGCTTATTTTTATCATGAGCGCTTATTTTTGTCATGAGCGCTTATTTTTATCATGAGCGCTTATTTTTGTCATGAGCGCTTATTTTTGTCATGAGCGCTTATTTTTGTCATGAGCGCTTATTTTGTCATCCCAGCGAAGGCTGGGATCCAGGGCTGTCTATAATTTCATTATAAAGATCAATCCAATTCGGATTTATTTCTTCAATAAGTCGAAGTTTCCAACTTCTTTTCCATGCTTTAATATTTTTCTCGCGCTTAATAGCTTCTCTAATGTCAGTATGGGTTTCATAATATACCAAGTTATTAACTTTATATTTCGATGTAAAACCCTCGACAATCCCTGATTTATGTTACCATACTCGCTTAATAAGAACAGCGGTTACACCGGTATATAATGTTCCATTTTTTCGACTTGTCATAATATAAACATAGTATTGTTTCATATGTTTCCTGGATGAGTTTGTATGACATGGCATCTTCAGTGAATGGCCTAACCCCCTAGTCTCGACGAGCCTTCGTTGGCATGACAATTCTTATGACTTCGCTGGCATTACAATTCTTGAGAAAGGGTCCCATTATTCCTGGATGAGCTTGTACGACCTAGTGTCTTCATCGGATATGGCTAACATCTTGAGTCTAGATAAGCCTTCATTCCTGGATGAGCTTGTATGACATGGCATCTTCAGTGAATGGCCTAACCCCCTAGTCTCGACGAGCCTTCGCTGGCATGACAACTCTTGAACGCATGACAACTCTTGAACGCATGACAACTCTTGAACGCATGACAACTCTTGAACGCATGACAACTCTTATGACTTCGCTGGCATGACAACTCTTATACCTGCAGTCGATGATTTGAGATTTTCACCAAACCGAAATTATTCTACAATTTCGCCTTTATCTGCACAGCCGGAGTCTTGGGCTGATCAGCCGGATCTGGCTTTTTAACTGGTTTTTTAGTTTTTTCGAATTTACAAATTAAGTCTTTACCCGCTTTGATTTCAAAATTTGCCCCTTTGAAAGACTGGTTAATGGGTTCCAACCGACCTCCCAAATGCCTAGCCAAAAATGCTTCAGCCATTGCATAAAAAGACAGGCGATTTTCGGGGCGATTAAAGCCATGACCTTCATCGGGGTAGAGCAAATACGTCACCGGTATTTTTTTCTCGAGCAGACGGTTGACGATTTGCTCAGATTCAGCTTGCTTCACCCGTGGATCGTTGGCACCTTGAGCAATCAACAAAGGTTTTTTAATTTTATCGGCATAGGTTAAAGGCGATCGAGCTTTTAAAGCGGCAAGACCTGAGGCCGTAGCCGGATCACCCCCGATCATATTGATGAGTTGAACATAAAAATCCTTCCAATAAGGCGGAATACTTTGTAATAAAGTTGCCAAATTAGAAGGGCCGACTAAATCGACGCCGCAGGCAAATACATCGGGGGTAAAGCTCAGTCCGACCAAAGCCGCATAACCACCATAGCTACCGCCCATAATAGCGACTTTATCAGGCAGGGCGATCCCTTGTTGAACGGCCCAGTTCACGGCATCAATTAAATCAGTATGCATTTTTCCCGACCATTCGCCATTACCGGCATTGATAAAATTTTTACCAAAACCTGTTGAACCCCGGTAATTCACGCTTAATACCGCATAACCTCGATTGGCCAACCACTGATGTTGCGCATTAAAACTCCAGTAATCGCGAGCCTGTGGGCCACCATGCACCGTTACCACCAAGGGTATAGCTGGGCCTAAGATCTTGCCCGCTTGATAGGAAACTTGGGGCGGCAAGGACAAATAACTCACCAAATTTAAACCATCGCGGCTTTTAATTTCAAGAGCATGCATAGGGACCAAAGGCATGTTTTCTAAAGCAGGTTGATTGGTAAATAAAAATTCAGCTTTGCCTATTTTTCTATTGTATTGGTAATAATGCACTGGGGCATTATCTCTGAGATAAACCACCAACCAATGTTGATCGTCTAAACTTCGGCTCGCCAACTGGATCTCGCCTTCGCTAACGGTTTTTAAATAGGCAAAATCTTTCTCTAAAACTTTATCGGTAAACTGCCAATTTTGAAACAAGTAATGACCGGCGACGGCTTGTAGGCTACGTTCGGTAGGATGCAATAAAACTGCTTCGATATCCGCTTTGGCGTCTTCGGCCAACAGCTGGGTTTCACCGTTCTGCATATTAACCGCGGTTAATGCGGCAGTATTTCGATTGCGGCTATCGAGCAAATACAGAATACTGCCATCTTTATTTAAATCATAGGGCTTGGTTGCAAACACATCATCTTGAGCAATATTCAACAACAACCGCGCTGGCTTTTTTTCGTCAAAGGCATAGACGTCCGCACCACCCTCAGGATTGGTTTTATAACCGCCGCGAATTTGCAGATCATCATCAATTAAAAAATCAGCATATTCATTATTTTCCAAATAGAGGCTCAAACGTCCATCTTTGAGATTTAATTGGTAAACATCGTGGTAATCACTGCGTCTTTGGTTAATGCCCACCAAGATCAGCTGAGGCAATTTATGGCTAGCGGCAAAAATACGAACTTGGACTTTATCGATATCTACCAAAGTTCTGAGCTGATGGTTTTTAATATCAGCCACATGTAAGCGCCAATTCTCATCGCCATCTTTGTCGTCGATAAACAATACTTGTTCATTGTTATAAGCCCAGAAATAGTCCATCACCCCCCGTTTGACATTATGGCTCAACGGTTTGGCAACTTTTACCCCTTCGGGCTTTACCCAGATATTCATCACACCATTGAGCGGGGCTATATAACTTAAATGTCGACCATTGGGGCTCAATTTGACTTGTCTTTTTTCCGGGTTGCCAAACAAGACTTCTCGAGCAATCAGCGTATCTTGATGAGAACCGAAGTTTTCTAGTTTGGCAAGCTTTGCCTGTAAACCAACAGCCGGTGAGCTAAAAGACAGTGCTGCGAGGATCCAATAGCTGCCACTTTTTAATAAATCTTTGATAGAGGGCATCATATATCTCCTTTCATAAATAGAATGCTTGCTGGCTGGCTGGCTGGCTAAACCCATATAGATGCATACAAGCCTAGAGTTTGGTTTTCTTATAAGCCCATTCTCTAATCAACCTGCCTTTTTTGTCAAGCGCATGATAAAATGCCTGATGGCGCATTCTTCTGATAAATCACGCTGTATTGTTGTCGGTGCCGGATGGGCCGGGCTGGCTTGTGCTCTATCGTTAGCGCGATCCCATTTTGCAGTCACCTTAATTGAGGCGGCCCCTCAGGCAGGAGGACGCGCTCGTTGTATTTCTTTTGGAGCAGAGCAGGTCGATAATGGCCAACATTTAATGCTGGGCGCTTATCAAAGTTTAAGCCTCATGCTTGCTTGGCTGAATATTGAAGAAAGTTCTGTACTGCAACGTCATCCTTTTAAGCTCGAGTGGTTTACTGCCCTGCAGCTCTCTTTACCCAGACTATTTTATCCTGGCAATTTATTGGCCGGCCTTTTAATGGCCCAAGGTTTTAGCTGGCAAGAAAAATATGCTCTGGTGCAGTTTTTTCTTTATGCGCGAAAAACCTCAGTGCTATCTGAAGATTGCTCTGCTAAACTTTTATTAGAGCGGTTAAAACAACCCAAACGTCTTATCGAGGGCTTTTGGAATTCCATCGTGCTCTCAGCTCTGAGTACGCCTTTAGAGCTTGCTTCAGCTCAGGTATTTTTAAATGTTCTGAAAGAAAGCTTTTTAAAAAACAGTTCATTTAGCGATCTTCTGTTAGCCAAAGTTGCATTAAGCGAATTATTCCCGACTCCGGCTATAAAATATTTACAAGATCATCAACACACGGTGGCTTTACGACAAAGGGTCACCGAGCTGGCTGTTCAAAACGGTAGCTGCCAAGGCGTTTACACTCAAAACCAACAATTCTGGGAAGCGGAACATGTGGTGATCGCTATACCACCCTGGCAGGTGCCCACTTTGTTTAAGCCTATTCCTGAGCTTGGCTTTTTGAGTGATACCTTGGCACGCTTTAAAACTCAACCTATTACCACCGCCTATTTTAAATTTAACAAACCTCTCAATTTTAAACTGCCATTGATGGGCCTATTAGGGGGTAGCGCTCATTGGTGGTTTGATCGCAAAGATTCAGGCCAGCCCGATGTGCTAGCCGCTGTGATCAGTGGGCCCGGGCTTCATAATGATTGGAGTCACGCAGAGTTGATATCAAAGCTGCAAACAGAAATTCTGCAGCAATATCCCCATTTAGGGCCAGCCTTAGAAACCCGTGTGGTCAGAGAGAAATTTGCAGCTTTTTCCTGTGAGATCGGTGTACAAAGCCACAGACCTTCTCACCATACTCCGATAACGGGTCTATGGTTAGCGGGTGATTATACCTTTGGGCCATATCCGGCCTCTCTGGAGGCTGCCTTACAAAGTGGTTTAAAATGCGCCGATCTTATTAAGCGTTCATTACCCAGGCATTGATGGTTTTTCCAGCGTCATCTTAGATGGTTATGAGACTATGCATCCATGTAAGTCAATTCCGCTGCTGTTGGCTTGATTATTTTCCTTTAACTTTATCAAACCTTGGCCAAAAATTAGAAATTCGTCTAGACGTCGAGTTTCTCTCATTTTTTTAAACAGCAAATTTTTTCGAGGAGCCTTCAGTTTTAATTTGACATTTTCTCGATAAGTTTCAACGGTACGGTGAGACATATCTAATACTTGAGCGGTTTCTTTCGAAGAAAGTCCCAATAACCATAGCGACAGAGCTTGAACTTCTCGGAAACTTAAGGCCACATCACTTAGAGTAGCTAAATTTTTCCAATCTATCGGCATAAGAGGCGAGATTAAATAAGGCACTTGATCATTATTTTTGATAAAATTTTCTCGATACATTTTACCCACTTCTGATATAGCCAGATATTCAATGATTTTGTTATCAGCGACTTTCATCCAGGTACGTCCTTCGCTGACAAGGTTCGGATTCGGCAAGACAATTCCATCTAAGGCAGTATGCTGATGAGCTGCTGCTTGCCAATTTAAAAGGTAATAACCCCCCGATTCTACGATATCACAACGCGCGATCTTGATACTGAATGCCGTGTGCAATCTTGCTAGCTCTGTGACCCAATTCAGCGCCCCCAGACCGACGCTAAATGGGCTAAGCATATAAGCTATTGGACAAAAATAGCTTGATATTTCTTCTGTGTCGCTGTGAGGATTGGAAAATGCTTCTATAAACATATTCTGAATGATTGCGTTATTGAACATAGGGTGTCAAAGCTCCATGCATATTCATTACCCGAGTGTGACACTATAAAACAAGAGTATATTTGTAAACAAGGGCTGGGATGACCAAGCTATCTTCAAAGCGTTTCAGAAAAATAGGGGATATCTGGATTAACAATTTGTTTTTATTAAGTATTTTTCTTCAGCCATAACTGATAACCAACATTCATAGCACCGTTAATTATTAACAGTGAACTATTAAAAAGTTAGCAAAAAAGCTGCATAGAAGGGGGCATAAAGCTCTATCAAGCAGAGGCCACAGCTCTCTGCTTGATAGTATTTTGAATTTTACATCAATGGGACATTTCTAGCAGCAAAGCATTTAACCGTTTGACGAATGTGGCCGGATCTTCCAGTTGGCCTCCTTCAGCCAAAATAGCCTGATCCAGCAAAATAGTTGCTAAATCATTAAAACGCTCGATCTTGGTTTCTGTTTTTAAACGCTGAATCATCGGGTGTTCAGGATTTAACTCCAAAATTGGCTTATGCGTCGGCACCTTCTGGCCTGCGGCTTTCAATAAGCGCTCCATTTGCGAGGACATGTCACCGTCTGCTACCACAATACAAGCAGGAGAGGTGGTTAAGCGTTGAGTTAAACGAACTTCTTTAACCCGTTCAGCCAAAGCATCTTTAACTTTATTGGCGACTTCTTTCAGACTTTCATCATCGTTAAGATCTTGGTGTTCACTATTTTCTTCGCCGAGTTCTTTGAGATCTAAACCACCTCTTGCGACTGATTGCAAAGACTTGCCTGAGTACTCGGTTAAGTGGCTTAACAGCCATTCATCAATTCTGTCTGACAGCAATAAAACTTCTATGCCTTTCTTCCGGAAAATCTCTAAATGCGGACTATTCTTAACCGCATTAAAGGTTTCGGCGGTAACGTAATAAATTTTAGTTTGCGAGCTTTTCATGCGGCTGATGTATTCATCTAAAGAAACGGTTTGCTCTGGCTTGTCTAAATGCGTGGTCGCAAAACGCAACAGCTTAGCAATTTGTTCTTTATGGGTGCTGTCTTCAGCCGGTCCTTCTTTCAGGACAGAACCAAATTCTTTCCAGAAGGTTTGGTATTTTTCAGCTTCATTCTCAGCCAATTGCTCCAAAGTGTTGAGGATACGCTTGGTGATGGCAACTTTCATGGTGTCTAATAAACAACTATTTTGTCAAGCGCATGATAAAAAGTGGTTTAAAATGCGCCGATCTTATTAAGCGTTCATTACCCAGGCATTGATGGTTTTTCCAGCGTCATCTTAGATGGTTATGAGACTAGGCATCATGTAAGTCAATTCCGCTGCTGTTGGCTTGATTATTTTCCTTTAACTTTATCAAACCTTGGCCAAAAATTAGAAATTCGTCTAGACGTCGAGTTTCTCTCATTTTTTTAAACAGCAAATTTTTTCGCGGAGCCTTCAGTTTTAATTTGACATTTTCTCGATAAGTTTCAATGGTACGGTGAGACATATCTAATACTTGAGCGGTTTCTTTCGAAGAAAGTCCCAATAACCATAGCGACAGAGCTTGAACTTCTCGGAAACTTAAGGCCACATCACTCAGAGTAGCTAATTTTTTCCAATCTATCGGCATAAGAGGCGAGATTAAATAAGGCACTTGATCATTATTTTTGATAAAATTTTCTCGATACATTTTACCCAATTCTGATATAGCCAGATATTCAACGATTTTGTTATCAGCGACTTTCATCCGAGCATGTCCTTCGCTGACAAGGTTCGGATTCGGCAAGACAATTCCATCTAAGGCAGTATGCTGATGAACCACTGCTTGCCAATTTAAAAGGTAATAGCCCCCCGACTCTACGGTATCAAAACGCGTGATCTTCATACTAAATGCCGTGTGCAATCTTGCTCGCTCGGTGAGCCAATTCAGCGCCCCCAGACCGACCCTAAGTGGGGTCAGCATATAAGCTATTGGACAAAAATAGCTTAATATTTCTTCTGTGTCGCTATAAGGATTGGACAATACTTCTATAAACATATTCTGAATGATTGTGTTATTAAACATAGGGTATCAAAGCTCCATGCATATCTATTACCCGAGTGTAACACTATAAAATAAGGGTATATTTGTAAACAAGGGCTGGGATAGCCAAGCTATCTTCAAAACGTTGAGGAAAAACCGGGATCTCTGGATTAACAGTTTGTTTTTATTAAGGATTTTTCTTCAGTCATGGCTGATAACCAACATTCATAGCACCGTTAATTATTAACAGTGAACTATTAAAAAGTTAGCAAAAAAGCTACATAGAAGGGGGCATAAAGCTCTATCAAGCAGAGGCCACCGCTCTCTGCTTGATAGTATTTTGAATTTTACATCAATGGGACATTTCTAGCAGCAAAGCATTTAACCGCTTGACGAATGTGGCCGGATCTTCTAGTTGGCCTCCTTCAGCCAAAATAGCCTGATCCAGCAAAATAGTTGCTAAATCATTAAAACGCTCGATCTTGGTTTCTGTTTTTAAACGCTGAATCATCGGGTGTTCAGGATTTAACTCCAAAATTGGCTTATGCGTCGGCACCTTCTGGCCTGCGGCTTTCAATAAGCGCTCCATTTGCGAGGACATGTCACCGTCTGCTACCACAATACAAGCAGGAGAGGTGGTTAAGCGTTGAGTTAAACGAACTTCTTTAACCCGTTCAGCCAAAGCATCTTTAACTTTATTGGCGACTTCTTTCAGACTTTCATCATCGTTAAGATCTTGGTGTTCACTATTTTCTTCGCCGAGTTCTTTGAGATCTAAACCACCTCTTGCGACTGATTGCAAAGACTTGCCTGAGTACTCGGTTAAGTGGCTTAACAGCCATTCATCAATTCTGTCTGACAGCAATAAAACTTCTATGCCTTTCTTCCGGAAAATCTCTAAATGCGGACTATTCTTAACCGCATTAAAGGTTTCGGCGGTAACGTAATAAATTTTAGTTTGCGAGCTTTTCATGCGGCTGATGTATTCATCTAAAGAAACGGTTTGCTCTGGCTTGTCTAAATGCGTGGTCGCAAAACGCAACAGCTTAGCAATTTGTTCTTTATGGGTGCTGTCTTCAGCCGGTCCTTCTTTCAGGACAGAACCAAATTCTTTCCAGAAGGTTTGGTATTTTTCAGCTTCATTCTCAGCCAATTGCTCCAAAGTGTTGAGGATACGCTTGGTGATGGCAACTTTCATGGTGTCTAATAAACGACTATTTTGTAAGATTTCTCGCGATACATTTAAAGGCAAGTTGTTGGAATCTATAATACCCCTGACAAATCTCAAATATTGTGGCAAAAATGCTTCAGCATCATCCATGATAAATACACGCTGCACGTATAACTTTAAACCACGTGCCTTATTGGCCTGCCATAAATCAAAAGGGGCACGTGCTGGAAGGTACAAAAGCCCTGTATATTCTTGTTTGCCTTCTACTTTAAAATGAGACCAAGCCAGAGGGTCTTCCCAATCATGAGCGACATGCTTGTAAAATTCTTTATATTGAGCGTCATCAATCTCAGCTTTAGGCAAAGTCCAAAGAGCTGTGGCTTTGTTGATCACTTCTTCTTTAGCAAGTATTTTTTCTTTAGTTTCTGGATCTTCCTCGGCCTCACTCATCATGATAACGGGTAAAGTAATATGATCTGAATAGTTAACAATGGTTCGGCGCAGATGCCAAGCATCTAAGAAGCCTTTTTCAGTTTCCTTAAGATGCAGAATAACTTCTGTACCGCGTTGTTCTTTGGTGATGGTTTCAAGTTCATAATCACCCTCACCCGTTGAGCTCCACTGAACCGCTTCAACATTTTTAGCTTGCGCATGCCGGCTTTTTACCATGACTTTGTCTGCCACCATAAACGCCGAATAAAAACCAACGCCAAACTGGCCAATCAAATGGGTATCTTTGGCCTTGTCACCGGTTAGGTTACTTAAAAAATCTTTGGTGCCGGATTTGGCAATAGTCCCCAGATTCAAAATAATATCTTCGCGTGTCATGCCAATGCCATTGTCTCTTATGGTTATGGTTCCCGCCGGAACATCGATAGTCACCCAGACTTTGAGCTCCGGATCATTGCTTAACAGTGAAGCATCACTTAAAGCCAAAAAGCGTAGCTTGTCTGCCGCATCACTGGCATTGGAAATAAGCTCTCGCAGAAAGATCTCTTTGTTGCTGTACAAAGAATGGATCATGAGTTTCATCAATTGTTTTACTTCAGCCTGAAAGCCAAAAGTTTCTTTAGTAGCGGTTGCTGTCGGCATAGTGGCACCTCAGTTGGTTGTTAAACTGTTGTTAAGAACATGTAGAAAGGATATGAGGGCAGGTAAGCCTATTTTCAAGGGAAAAATCAAAAAAAGTGGTTGACCATGAAATCAATCTAAAGTAAGCTTAAAAACTTAATTTATAATATGTGGGTCAAATAGATGGTACAGCGATGCCTTATAATCCTACTTTTTACAATGCTCAAACCCTGATGATGACGATCGTGAACCTCACCGTTTCAGTGATAACAGACTACAAGAAGAAATCGAAGCAACCCTTCGATGAAAAGCCGAAGAAAGCCAGGATTTACTAAACCCCCTATCGCAGTAGAAAGAGAGCATTCTGGACGTTTAATAAGCCAATTTAAGTCTTGCTTCAACTCAAGTATAAAAGAAAAAGTACAAATTTTAGAAGGAGCATACTCCTTTTAGTTTGGTTTTAGGCTAGGAGCAAAGCGAGACTAGGGTTGCTCGTAATGAGGATTGCGACAAAACGTATGGAACGTTTTGGACGCAAAGCGCCCGAAGGGCGAGTACCAGGATGGTACGAGTCATTATCCGCTAGAGCGACAAGGCTTGTGGCATGCCACAAGCCGCTGAGCTTAGCCTTCATATTGAAAGCATGATGAGTGCTCAACAACGCCTAAAAAATTGCCTGGAGCAATTTTCCACGTCAGCCCGAAGGGGCTGGAGCATGGATGCTCCAGATAAAAAATTGCCTGGAGCAATTTTCCACGTCAGCCCGAAGGGGCTGGAGCATGGATGCTCCAGATAAAAAATTGCCTGGAGCAATTTTCCACGTCAGCCCAAAGGGGCTGGAGCATGGATGCTCCAGATAAAATCAAAATGGAAGGAGTATAGATGTTGAATTAAGCTCTCTTAACCTTAAAAAAGAAGATAAAGAGATAGAATCATTGATCAATCTTTCCATTACAAACAGTCTTAAAAATTGGCAGGATTTTTATAATCTTTTGCTCCAAGCCGAATTATTCGTCAAAAAAAAATCATCGAGTCTGTAAAAAACTTTGTGTCAATGAATTTAGTTTAGCTGCTGAAATTGCACAATCTACTCAGCCGGAAATAGCCGAATATACGGGTTCCAAAAAGGTTTTAGATCTTCAGACCCTAGCTAAAATTTAATGAGTTTTTTTCATAGATGGGCGGGCAGCGGATGGCTGTATTCAACGCGGGGACGCCCATCTATGAAAAGATCTCCAGCTGCAACACCTCAAATCAAAATGGAACAAGTATATCTAAGCCTTGTGGGCAATATATCTCAGCGGCATATTTACCCATGCAGCTTTCATAAGGCACTCCGAATTGAACATCTTTACAAAAAATAGCTGAGAGCTTTCTCTGCATTCCAATATGACAGAGATGGGGCATTCTTAAAAGGCTACCCTCAGTTAGAACCCCCTACCCTGGGGTGAAATTTTAGACTGAGTTTTTTCAGATCCGTTGCAAAAACTTAACAGACTCTCAGGAGTGTCATACTCTGGCTTACCTTGATAACCCATCTTATATATAAAAAGCAGTTTCTTATCTTGGAGGGTTGCTTGAGTGTTGATATCAGCTTGAGTAGGTGAATCTTCCTGATTTACAGTAGGGGTTACTTGAGTACTGACGCCAGCAAGAAGATGTAAATAATTCTCATTGACACTGGGGATCCCTTGAGCATTGGCGCCAGCTTGAGCCGGTAAACAATGATTGTCTACCGTGAAGAATGCTTGTTTAAAATTTTCCAAAGCTTCTTGAGACTTAATGATGATTTGCAAAATTCCACGGTTTTCCAACCCGCGAACAAAGATATCTTGTATGTTTAAATGATATTTCTTAAGCAGTTCTTCTCTGCGATCTACTAATATACCCAAGCCTTGTTTGCAAAATATCTCAGCCGCATATTCACCCTTAATACCTTTGTAAGGCACATTAAATTCAATTTTTCGAGAAAAATCAGCCGAGAGCTTGCTTTGAATTTCAGTGTTGCTGGGCACGAGTACTCTCCTTGATATTGTTGAATGCTTCTTGCATAAGATAGAGAGAATAAATGTATGAAATATTTTTTTCAAGACTAGATCAGAAAAAAATAATGCATGCAAGCTTTCTCCGGTGGACGGGGCTTGGTGAAATCTCCGAGTATTTTCCTTATGACGCTAAAGACTTAAAGATGCCATCGTCATCAGCACAAAAAAAAGCCCGCTTTATGGCGGGCTTCTGAATTATTGTTCACAAAAAAAATAACGGTGGTTTTTAAAACGGAATGTCGTCATCGAAATCTTGATCACCCGCTGTTACGGCTAAAGGTTTAGCGGCAACAGCTTGACGTTTTTCCGGTGCTGGTTGGTATTCACTGGGTGGCATTTGGTCCATGCCACCTGCACTGCTACCACCAGAGCCTTGACGTGCGTCGAGCATTTGCAAGCCACTGGCTATAATTTCGGTGGTATAGCGTTCTACGCCATCTTTATCTTTCCATTTATTGGTACGCAAAGAGCCTTCAATAAAAACTTTAGAACCTTTACGCAAATATTCACCAGCAATTTCACCCAAGCGGTTGTACATCACCACACGATGCCACTCGGTGCGTTCTTGGGTTTCACCACTTTGTTTGTCTTTCCATTGTTCTGAGGTAGCAATGCGAATAGTCGTGATAGCACTGCCGCTTTGAGCATAGCGAACTTCTGGATCGGCACCCAAGTTGCCGATAATAATCACTTTATTGACGCCTCTTGACATGGTTTATCTCTCTATATTGCTGACTGTTTAAAGGGTGTGGTTGCAGCTACAGGTTTAAAAGCCACATACAACCAAAGCAACATTATTATACCGCAAAAAGCCACGACCGAAAGCCTGCCAAAGTGTTGATTGAGCCAACCACCTAAAGATCCGCCTAAAAAAATACCCAGAAATTGTGCTGAAGCATACATGCCCAATGCCGAGCCTCGTAGCTGAGTCGGTGCAAACTTGGATACCAAAGCTGGCAACTGGGATTCTAAAACGTAAAAAGCCGAAAAATATAAAGTTAAACCCAGCAGCATGGTGATATAAAAACTTTGAGCAAACAACAAGATCAGCAAAGATACGAACAAAACACCGATGGCAGCCTTAAAATTTTTATAGAGAATTTCAGTTTTCCGTGCACGTGCCCGCAGCGCCGGCAAAGCTAAAAGTAATGCCCCTAACAGCACAGGAACATAAACTTGCCAGAGTTTTGCACTGCCAGTTCTTTCAGAAAGCCAACTGGGCACGACCAAAAAAAGTGCCGTTAAGGTGGCATGTAAGATCAGGACTCCAAGATTAAGACGAATAACTTGTGTAGTGCAGAGAACTTCTTTTAAATCTTTCCATATATTGCTAGCCGATTGAGGTTTCTCGGCTAAATTTTTAAGCTGGGCTGATAATGGCTTTAAAAGGCAAATGGCGCCAGCCCCTAAAATAGCCATTAAGGCAAATAACGCTGGCACACCGAGTACAGAATTTAAAACCGGGCCTAAGATCAGCGCCAAAATAAAAGAACAGCCAATACTCATGCCGACATAAGTAATGGCTTGCAACCTCAACTCTTCTCTGATCACATCGGTGACCGAGGCTAGCAATACGGAACCAATGGCACCTGCCCCTTGTAAAGCGCGTGCCAAAATAAAAGAGTTTATATCGCTGGCAAATGCTGCAGTTATGCTACCCACTATAAAAGAACTTAAGCCGACAATCAACAGCGGGTAGCGGCCAAATTTATCGGACAACCAACCAAAAGGAATATGCAGACAAGCTTGCAAAAGCCCATAAATTCCTAGGGCAAAGCCGACTTTTTGATGAGTAGCCCCCGTTAAAGTGTTTGCATACCCAGAAAAAATCGGCAAAATCATAAAAAGGCCCAAAAGCCGCAAAGCAAAGATGCTAGCTAAAGACCAGACTGCTTTACGCTCAAAAGCGGTAAATGACAATTCCATATAAGGCCTCTTAAAAAAGCTCAGAGCAAGGCTTGGTTGTTCGAACTTCGCTCAGGCTAGGCCCTTATCTGACAGGACGATCCTGTCTTAAGCGAAGCTTCTTTATAAAGCAAAGAGGGACAGGTTTCATTCGTGCCAGGCAAAGTCAAAAAACGAAGCTTAGTTTTGAACTGTGCTAAGACAATGGGGATAAGGCCATAGTAGGTGCAAAGGCCTCTCTTTGCCATCGGCATCGCGATCATCGTATAGTACTGACAGAAGCTGAATTTCTCCAGTCTTCATCAAAGAATATAGAGATAGTTCATGAAACAAATTAGTATTCGCGGAGCTCGCACCCACAATTTAAAAAACATCGATTTAGACTTACCGCGAGATAAGCTGATCGTCATCACTGGGCTTTCTGGCTCGGGAAAATCATCTTTAGCCTTTGATACTCTCTATGCAGAAGGCCAACGGCGCTATGTTGAATCCTTATCTGCCTATGCGCGACAATTTTTATCCTTGATGGAAAAGCCTGAAGTTGATCATATCGAGGGCTTATCGCCGGCGATTTCTATTGAACAAAAATCTACTTCTCATAACCCTCGCTCAACAGTTGGCACTATAACTGAAATTTATGATTATTTGCGGCTGCTGTTTGCCCGCGTCGGCCAGCCCCTGTGCCCAACCCACCAAGTATTGCTCAGCGCCTTAACGGTCAGTCAAATGGTCGATAATATTTTAAGCCTTCCTGAAAATAGCAAAATTTTATTATTAGCTCCTGTGGTGCGCGATAGAAAAGGTGCTTATCTGCAAAAATTTGAAGAATTGCAAGCTCAGGGTTTTGTGCGTGCGCGCATTGATGACGACATCATCGAATTAGACAATCCACCTAAACTGGATTCCAGACGCAAACACAATATTGAAGTCGTGATCGATCGTTTAAAAATAAGGCCGGATATAGCCTCGCGTTTAGCAGATTCTATAGAAACCACTTTAAAATTGTCCCAAGGTTTGCTCACTGTAGCCCTGCTAGGTGATAACGATAAAATTAAAAAAGAATGGACTTATTCTAGCACTTTTGCCTGCACTCATTGTGGTTATAGTTTGGCAGAGCTGGAACCTCGGCTATTTTCTTTTAACAATCCTGCTGGCGCATGCCCCACCTGCGATGGCATGGGCATTAAACAATTTATGGATCCTGAAAAAGTCATTAGCGATGAAAACAAAAGTTTAAGCGATGGCGCCATTCGTGGTTGGGATAAACAAAATTTTTATTATTACAGTATGCTACAAGCATTGGCCAAACACTTTCACTTTAATTTAGATCACCCTTTTAAACAGCTAGCCAAAGAAGCTCAAGACGTGGTGCTCTATGGCAGTGAAGAAGTTGTGGTTTTTCGGTTTCATGATGGCGGCAAAGGCCAAGTTCGCAATCACGCTTTCGAAGGTATTCTGCCCTTAATGGAAAAACGCTATCGCGAAACTGAATCAGCACATACCCGTGAAGATTTAACCCGTTTTTTAAGCCACAAAACCTGCCCCACTTGCCAAGGTGAACGTCTAAAAGAAGCCGCACGTTGTGTGCTGATTGAAGGCAACAACCTACCCGCTATCACCGCCTGGTCAATAGAAGACACCAAGAAATTCTTTGCTGAATTAAATTTGCCAGGTGCTCGAGGCAAAATCGCTAAAAAAATCCTCAAAGAAATTGTCAGCCGGTTAACCTTTTTGAATGATGTCGGTTTAAATTATTTATCTCTCGACAGGCGTGCTGAAACTTTATCAGGCGGTGAAGCACAGCGTATTCGTTTGGCCAGCCAAATTGGTGCCGGCCTTGTCGGAGTTATGTACGTATTAGATGAACCTTCTATCGGTTTGCATCAAAGGGACAATGCACGACTGCTAAAAACTTTGACCCATTTGCGCGATATCGGCAACACCGTCATTGTGGTAGAGCATGACGAAGAGGCCATTCGAGCTGCCGATTATGTCGTAGATATTGGCCCCGGCGCCGGTATTCATGGCGGTGAGATCGTTGCCAAAGGCAGCCCTCAAGATATTATGGCCAGCAAAAAATCTATCACTGGCCAATATTTATCGCAGAAATTGTATATTCCCATACCGGCTCAACGCCATAAGCCCAATCCTCAAAAAATGCTCAAACTAAAAGGGGCCTCGGGCAATAATTTAAAAAATGTCACTGTGGAATTCCCGATTGGCTTAATGACATGTATCACCGGTGTTTCCGGCTCGGGTAAATCTACTTTGATTAACGACACGCTTTACCCCATAGCGGCCCTAGAACTGAACGGTGCGCAAGTTTTAAAACCCAGCCCCTATATCAGCATCGACGGCATGGATTTCTTGGATAAAGTTGTCGATATCGACCAAAGCCCCATTGGCCGAACTCCCCGCTCCAACGCGGCTACCTATACCGGTCTTTTTACAGAAATTCGCGATTTGTTTGCCGGCACTGAAGAAGCGCGGTTGCGTGGCTATAAAAGCGGTCGCTTTAGTTTCAATGTCAAAGGGGGCCGCTGTGAAGCTTGTGAAGGCGATGGCCTCATAAAAGTTGAAATGCATTTTTTGGCCGATGTCTACGTGCCCTGCGATATTTGCCAAGGCAAACGCTATAATCGAGAAACTTTAGAAATACGTTATAAAGGTAAAAATATTCACCAAGTTTTAGAGATGACCGTGGAAGAGTCTCTGATCTTTTTTGCAGTGATAGCTCCGATTGCGCGCAAACTAAAAACCTTGGTCGATGTTGGCCTTTGTTATTTACATCTTGGCCAAAGTGCCACCACTCTGTCTGGAGGGGAAGCACAGCGCATCAAGCTTGCCAAAGAATTATCAAAACGCGATACTGGCCATACACTTTATATACTTGACGAACCGACTACAGGCTTACACTTTCATGACATCAAACATTTGCTAGAAATTCTTCATGAATTGCGTGATCGAGGCAATACAGTGATTATCATCGAACACAATTTAGATGTGATCAAAACCGCCGATTGGCTTATTGACTTAGGTCCTGAAGGCGGTCATGGGGGTGGCGAAATTATGGTGGTAGGCACACCGGAAACTGTTGCCACTTACAAAAAATCTCATACAGGAAGGTTTTTGGCACCTTTATTAAAAACTGGCAAACATTCAGTAACCACGCCTAAAATTTAAGGAGAATCTTCTGTGGCCCACAACATCGTCTATAGTTGCAGCCTGGGCAAAACTGACAAACCCAATACTGATGATTGTACTTAATAGCAGTTTTTAACTGAATTAATCATATACCGTCCTTGTTAATCAAAGATTTAACTCATAACTTTATATGACATAAGAAGATGTTGCAGGCTAACTGTAGCCAACCACCATTCTAACCCTATAAAATAGATAAAAATTGAGCAGCGATTCCCGCCGAGTGATAAAAAGCTGTATTTTTCAAGAAACCAGATGACTGAAGGAAATATTTTTCGTAAACTGGGTTTGTACAAATGGAGGAAATACCATGAAAGCTACACAACCCCATATGAAAAAACATTTGTCTGCTCCAGGCTTATTGCAACTAGCCAAGCAATCTTTTAAAAAGATACCCGAAAATACCAAACGCCTACCAGGCATTCCTCTAGAGGATTGCCTTATGAGTGGTTTGGCACTTTTTGGATTAAAGTGCCCGTCGTTATTACAGTTTGATATTGCTTGTAGAAATGATGAGTTTGTAAAACACAATTTGAAAACACTCTACGGTGTCATGCAGGTTCCCTGCGACACGTATATGCGGGAACGTCTTGACGAAGTTGAACCGCATTTTTTAAAAAAAAGTATTGATGCAATGATTGCACAAGAACAACGAGGCAAAGTGCTAGAGCAGTACCGCTATTTTGATGAGTATTGCTTGGTAGCCATTGATGCTTCAGGATATTTTTCTTCGCATGAGATCCACTGTGATTCATGTTGCAAAAAAAATCACCGAGATGGGGCAGTCACATATTATCATCTTTCTCGGATGACACTTGTCATGCATCCCTGCATCCCCAAATCCTTGAAATGCTAAGACAAAGTTTGTTTTTGTTTCTTGTTAGATTGTTCGGCTGTTGGTGAACTGCTTGATGAGCTTGACGAGGCCGCTACAGCTGAATAAGCAGGAGTCAAAGAGGGAGATGCAGCCATTGCAGGATTGTCTGCAGAGTCCCTGGTTCTTTTTGACATAGGGGCTTTTTTCTGGGATTTTAATTCTTCAATTTCCTTGGCTTGCCGGCTATTTTCTTCGTCCTTCATTTTGTTCCGAGCCTCTAATAAATTAATTTGGGCCTGTAACGAATCAATGTGAGCCTGTAATGAAGTAATGAGCTTTTCTTGAGTAGCAGCCAGTTTTTCTGAAGTTGAGTAACTAGGGGAAGTTACTAGAGAAGCGGGACTCACCCCGGTTGAAGAAGCCGATGAACTGACAGCTGGCAAGGCTGGAATTGCAATTGCTGGGATTACGGGTTGGCTTGGTACAGTAACCATGCTTAAAGCTAAGGCAGCCGGGCTTTGATGAGTTAAGCCAGATGCTGCACCAGATGCTGTAGAAGAAAGCGAAGGCAATGAAGAGCTTGAAGCTGCAGTAGCGGCTTGCGGCCTGTTGCCTACATCAAGAAGAGGAAGCGGAGGTACGAACTGCTTATTTTGAGCTAAACCAGCTCTTTTTTTGCACTCCTCAAATAAGCTGAGACTAGGTGAGCAGCCAATACCTTCTTTAAAACAGTAACCTAAACTATTCCAGGCTAATGTTAAATTAGGATCTTGCTCAGTAGCTGTTCGAAAGCATTTAAAAGCTTCATCATTGTTACGTGGGCACCCAAAGCCCTTTTGGTAATGAATACCTAACTTAACCCAGTCTGAGGCATCGCTAGCGTTGTTCTCGGTAGCTGTTTTAGTTTTATAGGATCCAAAAGCATAAGAAGGAGAATACAGGTACATAAAGTCCTCTAGCAAACTATACCAGGCGAATCCCCACCTAGAGTCTTTCTCGATAGCGGTTTCAAAGCATTCAAAAGCTTTATTCTTTGAGTCTAGGCCGCCTATTCTATTTTCGTAAAAGCCGCCTTTTAAATACCATAAATAAGCAGTGTCTGGTAATCTCCTATTTGCCCGTTCTACCAGCTGAAAAAAAGCTCCTCTCTGAGTTGAATTCGCCACAGTATTAAAATATTTAAGGTTGTCGTTAAGGAACTTAATTATCCTGTCTATTTCCGGGGCTAGCTTAGCTTCAGGCACATCTTTTTGTTCAAGCTCGGTTAACAATGCTTGGCAGCTCTTTAAGGCTTCTTCAAAGCTTGAGCTAGAAGGTTGCAGAGAGGAAGACGATGAAGAGCTTGAGGCTACAGTAACAGCTTGT
>Ga0302227_10000037_pt1 | contig 139968 bp, 122 predicted proteins | sample II_Palsa_N1_1_FD_193525 | JGI IMG/M metagenome (GOLD analysis project Ga0302227, IMG submission 193525) | Peat permafrost microbial communities from Stordalen Mire near Abisko, Sweden - II_Palsa_N1_1 | ecosystem: Environmental > Terrestrial > Soil > Palsa > Peat permafrost | place: Sweden... | reverse complement strand
TCAAAGCGAAGTTCAAAGCGAAGTTCAAAGCGAAGTTCAAAGCGAAGTTCAAAGCGAAGTTCAAAGCGAAGTTCAAAGCGAAGTTCAAAGCGAAGTTCAAAGCGAAGTTCAAAGCGAAGTGGTTGAGCAGCCTATTATAGAGGAGCTACCACTCGAGCCTGCAACTGTCGATACGACCACCGTTAATGCTCTCAGCACTGCTGCAGAAAAAAGCCGAGGTTTTTTAAAGAACTTAAAGAATAAGATTTTTGGCTAACGATTAGCATTGATGTTGTGCCGGCCTCTCTAAGGAGAACTGGTGAATAGTTACAGCAGTGACAGACTCCTTACGACAGACTACTTATAAAGCGAAGAAATAGATAAATGGACAACTGGGTATGGCTTACTCAGCTTGCAATCTCATGCCACCATCCAATCTTATCACGCTACCATTGATATAAGAATTTTCAATAATATGCGCTACCAATTGTGCACATTCCTGAGGTTTTCCTAAACGCTTTGGAAACAAAGTAGAGGCTTTTAATTTTGCTAAATACTCAGGGGTTACCGACGCCAACATCGGCGTATCCATCAACCCAGGGGCAATCGCGACCACTCGAATACCCAAAGGTGCTAACTCGCGGGCCGCGGGTAAAATCATGCTCACGATGCCGCCTTTCGAAGCACTATAAGCACATTGGCCAAGTTGGCCTTCAAAAGCCGCGATAGAAGCAATTTGAATGATCACGCCGCGCTCCTCACTACCACTTTTCAGAGGTACTTGACTGATGGCTTCGGCGCCTAAACGCAAGGCATTAAAAGCACCGATTAAATTGATATCGATTACTTTTTGAAATTCAGCCAAAGGCATCACCCCTTGCTTACCCAGTAGGCGCTTGGCGTGTATGATCCCAACGCAATTGATCACCACACGCAGCGGCCCACAGTGTTGTTCAACCATTGAAAAAGCCTGTCTTAAAGCAACTTCATCGCGTACATCGGCTACCGATGACCAACCCTGACACAGGCTTGCGACTTCTGTTGCAGCTGCTTGATTCAGATCGATCACCATCACTTTGGCACCTTGAGAGGCCAAATGCAGGGCAATAGCAGCCCCCAAACCAGAAGCACCGCCCAAGACTGCAATCGCTGTTTCCTGAATATTCATTGTTGCTTTTTACCCCATGCATAATAATTCACATCGATCACCCTTGCAGCTTTCACTTCATCCAAACGAGTCACCGGCAAAGTATGGGGTGCAGTTTTGAGCAAATCAGGCGTTTCTTTGGCTTCTTGAAGGATTTTTTTTAATACGGCAATAAAATGATCCAGTGTTTCTTTAGATTCAGTCTCAGTGGGTTCAATCAGCCAACACTCGGGCACTAAGAGTGGGAAATAGGTGGTAGGCGCATGAATACCATAATCAAGCAAACGTTTCGCAAAATCTTTGGCTGTGACGCCCAGTTGTTTTGCTTGGGCTTTAAAAGTAATTAAAAATTCATGGGTCGCGTTTCGCTGCGGATAAGCTAAATTTAAACCCAGTTCTCGGCATAAATTCGCCAAATAATGCGCGTTTAAACTGGCTATGGTGCCAACACGTTTCACACCGACAAGGCCCAATAAACGCAGGTAAATATAGGCCCGCAGTAAAATGCCAGCATTACCCATAAAGGTTGATAATTGGCCAATGGAAGCTGGCTTCTCCTTTAATGTAGACCATCGATACTGGTTATTTTCTTTCAAAACCAAGGGCAAAGGTAAATAAGGCAATAATGATTCGGCTACGGCGATAGGACCACTACCCGGCCCTCCACTGCCATGGGGTGTTGCAAAAGTTTTGTGAAGATTCAGGTGCATGACGTCAAAACCCATATCACCAGGGCGCACGATCCCCAAGATGGCATTTAAGTTAGCGCCATCATAATACAATAGCCCACCCGCATTATGCACGAGTTCTGACACTAGCTTAATTTGTCTCTCAAATAGCCCTAAGGTAGAAGGATTCGTCAGCATCAAGCCCGCAGTTTTGGGACCTAGAGCCTGTCTTAAAGCATCTAAATCTAAGTCGCCTTCATCATTGGTGGGAATTTCCCGTATGGTAAAGCCGGCCATCACTGCCGATGCGGGATTGGTGCCATGTGCTGAATCAGGCACCAACATTTCGCTGCGCTCAAGATCGTTGCGCATCTTGTGATAGGCCCTGATCATTAAAACTCCGGCAAGCTCGCCTTGAGCCCCTGCCATCGGAGTTAAACAGACGCCTGGCATACCGGTCAGGGTTTTCAACATATTTTGCAATTCAAACAAACAGCTCATAAAGCCTTGACTATGACTTAAAGGTGCATAAGGGTGGCGGGCTAAAAATTCTGGTAAGGAGGCCAAGCGATGAGCGACTTTTGGGTTGTACTTCATAGTACAAGAACCTAAAGGATAAAAATGGGAATCTATAGCGAAATTCTTTTTAGATAAGCAACTATAATGACGTACGACTTGAAGCTCAGAGACTTCCGGCAGCTCTAACGCTGCTTGACGTAAATATTGGCTGATGTCTGCAAGATCCACTTCCCCCTGCAGAATATGTGCCTGAGATTTGCGACTGGCTTTAGATTCTTCAAAGATCAGCATGTATCCTCCTTGCAACATTCATAGCTTCCTTGTCGACCTACCTTGTCAAAAACTTAGATCTCGCTAAAGGCAGCACTGTTGAAGTTTAACATGAAGCATTAATTAAACCTTGCAAATATCAAGAAAATAATTAACTCCGCCTTTATTTTTTAACAGGGGCTATTCTAAAGCTTGAATAATTCATTGACTTATTCAGGCTTTAGAATACAATATTTGTTCAAAAAGGAGACTTAAGGAATGAGAGACGAATTTTACCGGGAAGTAGCAAATATACTGCAAAGCCAGATTAACAAACTTACTCAAAACAACGAAGAAAGCCTAGCTAGAACCCCTACATATGTAAGTTCAGATGTCGACTCAGATATTGATTCGGACGACTCGTCCCATGGATTCATCATTGAAGAGGATGAACCTGAAAATTCTCTATATTTTACAGAGATTGTTAATTTTGCTAAACCTCGTTATAAAAGTAGTCATCTCGACAAAGAGTCTTTTGATTTAGAAGAAGAAGAAGAAGTTATTCATGCTCTTAACGTGGTGCAGCAAAATAATCAATATTTCGATTTAGACCAAGAAACCGAATGGTTTACACCAGAGCAAATATCTGATTTGTTACTTAGCTTAAAAATTCTCGGATTTCCCTTATGTTATTTTAATATCGATAATGAAGTTGTTAAATTAACTGCGGTTGAAATAGCTATCCATTGTGGTTCACAGTCACAAGTCGACTGGTTAGCCCATCAACAACAACGTTTACCCTCTCATAATACATGGCTACATCAAGCTGTTTTATCGAATGATTTAGATAAGGCCGGCTTAATTATGAGTGCCGGTGGTAGCCTCGAACAACGGGATGATTTGGGACGAACCGTGTTGCTGGCTTTGGTAGAAGATTTTGATCCTTATATTCATGATGAATCCAGTATTCTTTGGGTACTGAGTAGAGGAGCTTGTACTAAAGCTCGAGATGAAGAGGGCAATACCATTTTACATATTATGCTTAATAGAATTAATGCTGCTGCTGAATGTAAATCTGAAGAAAACAGCCTATTGCCTAAATTAGAAGCACTATTTAAAATTCTGTTAATGAAGGCTGATCCTTACATCAAAAACAAAAAACAGGAAAGCGCCTATAGTTTGGTAACAGCTGACCAACAAGAATATATTCAGCAATTATCGGAACTGAAACAGAGCCCCAATACACCCACTTTTACACCTTCGCCTCCACTCCTGATCCCCAGGATGTCCAAAATATCCAGCCCAGTCGCAGCCCCTAGGCCAACACCTTACCCATCTTTTACAGCTTTTTCACAAAGAGCCAGTCTGATTTTTTCTCTATCCGGTCAAGGACTGTGCAATCCCTTAAAGCCTAATCCTCAACGAACGAGCCACAGCTCAAGTCTCACGACTCAGACCACCAGTTCAGCAGATTCTTCGCCAAGCAGCCTCAGCTCAGCTACCACCACTCTAAGCTTAAGTCTTGCAGATCCTATTGCAATCTTTGCATCGCCTGGTTCTTTTTCTTTGACAAAAGGTTTCAAGATTTCCAAGTTTTAGATAAAACTGCTATCAGCTCGTCTAAATCTTGTTCAGTTTTGGTTTCGGTTGTGCAGATGAGCAGGCAATTTTTTAATTCAGGGTATTCGTGCTCTAATGAATATCCTATTAAAATTCCAGCTCCTATAGCTTGAGCTAAAATTTCTTGGATAGGCTGGTGAAATTTCATAACAATTTCATGAAAAAAACTTCCCGAAAATACACGGCTGGCAAGCTTAGATTTTTGTAGTTTATCCATAAGCTGGACCGCTCGAGTATGGCTGAAGGCTGCAGCTGTTTTTAAACCAAGAGATCCCATCAGGCTTAAATAAATACTGGTGGCCACTACCAATAAGCCTTGATTGGTACAAATATTAGAGGTCGCTTTAGCGCGGCGAATATGCTGCTCTCGTGCTTGTAAAGTGAGAGTAAAGCCTTCTCGTCCTTCTGTATCGAGGGTGCGGCCAATCAAGCGTCCCGGCAATTGGCGTATATGGATTTTTTTACAGGCAATAAAACCACAATAGGGGCCACCCGATGCCAAAGGAATTCCCAAAGGTTGGCCCTCACCACAAGCGATATCGACACCGTGTTTGCCCCAGACACCTGGCGGCTGTAACAGAGCCATAGCCAAAGGATTGACCAAACCAATGGCCACGACGCCCTGAACATAAGCCCAGTCAGTCAGGCCATCAGTGTCTTCCAGAATGCCAAAAAAATTAGGTTGTGGAATCAACAAGGCACTGATGTCTTCTTGATCCCAAGCCTTCAGCGATTCAACAACCATTCGGCCTTTTAAGGTATCAAATGGAAGCTCGATGATTTCAATACCCTGAGCGCTGATCAAAGTTTTTAGGACTCTTCTATAGGCTGGGTGAATACTGAGTGGAACCAGAACTTTTTTCTGGGGTTTATCTGCAAGGCGTACCGCCATGAGTACTGCTTCTGCGAGAGCCGAGGCGCCTTCATAGAGTGATGAATTGGCAACGTCCATCAGCAGCAGGTTGGCCATCATCGATTGATATTCATAAAGTAACTGTAGAGTACCTTGGCTTGCCTCAGCTTGATAAGGCGTATAGGCCGTTAGCCACTCGCCTCGTGAAGCAAGTTCCCATACGCTAGCTGGAATATAATGTTCATAAGCTCCAGCACCAATAAAATTTAACTGATAGCTATCTTGATAGGCTTTTTTCTGCATCAACTTTTGCACATCCAGCTCAGCAAGCTGAGTTGGCATATCGTCAAAATTGGCATTTTTAAGAAAGGCCGGGATCTCGTCAAACAGATCCTCAACTCTATTCAGTTTCAAACTTTGCAACATTTCCGTGATGTCACTATCCGTGTGCGGAATATAAGGCATGATAACTCCCTAGATAACTCCCTAAACCATTCACCCTACGCAGGGATCTAATCTTCGATTTTTGCTAAAAACTTAGTATAGCGCTCAGCACTCCATAATTCTTCAAATTCGCCATCATCACTGAATTCCAGCTCAAATAACCAACCATCGTGAAAAGGATCTGAATTCACGAGACTGGGCGATTCATCTAAGTCTTCATTGATAGCAATAATTTCACCAGACAAAGGCGAAAAAACATCTGCCGCGGTTTTAACAGATTCAATCACTGCGATCTCATCACCTGCATGCACTTTGTCACCCGCTTCTGGCAGCTGTACAAACACCAATTCTCCAAGTTGGAGCTGTGCATGCTCGGTAATACCGACCACACATTTTTTACCTTCAATGCGGATCCATTCATGGGATTCGGTGTAGTATAACTCTGGCAATACTTTACTGGTCATCTATATACTCCTTCGATTTCGTTTTTATGCGTTGTTAAGCTGAATGGCTGCTTGTCCATTCTTGACAAAAGGGGGCTGACAAATTTGTGCCCGCATCGCTTTGCCTCGAATCAATACTTGACACTGTGAAGCTAAAGGCAATTTGAGCCTTGCCAAAGCAATGCCGCGTTGCAAAATGGGGGAAAAGCTGCCGCTGGTGATGAGCCCTAGTTCCAGCTCATCTTTAACGACAACTTGTTTGGCTCTTAGAACACCCTTTTCTAAAAGAATTAAGCCCACCAATTGATGCAGTAAACCAGATTTTTTTTGCTTTTGCAAAGCATCTCGGCCTATAAAATCACGTTCATTGATCCGTGGAATAGTCCAGTTTAAATTTGATTCCAAAGGTGTAACGTTTTCATCCATATCCTGATCATACAGGTTAAAGCCGGCTTCTAATCTTAAAGTATCTCGTGCACCCAGCCCGATAGCTTGAAAGTTTTTTTCAAGCAGCCGTTGCCAAAAAGCGACTGCCGCCTCCACGGGAATGATCACTTCAACCCCATCTTCCCCGGTATACCCTGTAGCTGCCACCCAAGACGAGCCCCAAGGTTTAATCTGAAAACTTTTAAGATCGGCTAAAATTTCATGCAAATCCGGATAGGCTAAAGCTAATTTCTCGCGCGACTTAGGCCCTTGTATGGCAATGATGGCAAAGTCATTTCTTTGATTCAATTGGATATGAAAATTTTTAGCCTCACCTTGTAACCATGCCCAGTCTTTTTCTGCAGTTGCAGCATTAACAACCAAGCGATAGCAATTGATCTTTAAAAAGTAAATAATCAGATCATCCATGACGCCACCATTGTGGTTCAACATACAGCTGTACAAAGCTAAACCTGGTTCAGTTAATTTGGTGACATCATTGGCCATCACCCGAGCTAAAAATTTACAAGCATCCTTGCCTTCAATATCAATGATGCCCATATGGGAAACATCGAAAATGCCGGCATCTTTGCGGACTGTCTCATGTTCTTGTAACTGTGAGCCATAATGCAGAGGCATCTGCCAGCCTGCAAAGTCCACCATCAATGCTTTTTTTTCAATATGTAAGGGAGCAAGCACGGTGGTCTTCATGATGGATCCTTGTGGTTGCCCTAGTTAAAAGCTGCTTAAAGACGAATGGATTAATATTAACATTGACTGCCCATATAGCCAATGTGATTACCCACTATACTCCTTTTAGTTTGGGTCTGGCTGGGGTGAGAAGCATGCTGCGAACGGCCGAGCAATCAAAATGGAAGCAGTATAGGTTAATTTTCTCACTTCATAATGGCTGGGGCTTTAAGTCTTGGGGGGACTTGGCCGAAAAGGATTTTTGAAATTTGATGGATGTTCTGGCTTTACAGGTGTAATCATATTTTTAGCAATTAATAAGGTTCTGGCATCCTGTCTGAACCATGATTTTTTAATATCAGCTAAGTTTTTGGCTGGTTGTTGAGGAGAATTGATCTTGATTTTGGTTTTTAGTTGTTTAGCAGATCCATCAATAGCCAACTCAGCTCCAAGGGTCCTCGAGTAGTTTTGCAAGCCAGCCGCCTGGGCTTTGATATGATTAAGAACATCTTCTCTTAAACGCATCACGGGCACTTCAGATTGGTGTTCATCTAAGTAGGCTAGTAAATTTTTCAACGATGTTTGAGCAGGTAACTTTAAAAATATTTTAAATGTTTCTGCATTGTTTTCAACATAGCGTTGGGCCAACTCATCTTGACTCAGTGGCGAAATAAGTTTTATAGAGCCATCGAGAAGACGTGATAACTGAGTCTGCAGTTTTTTTCTCTCCCGATTTACCACTAGCTCAGTAACCAATATGCCGATTAAAAAACCGGTTGCAGCAGCCATCCATACAAAAGCTGTAATGGGTGGAAATATAAAGCTCAAAGTACCCAGGCTTGCACAAATTCTAAAATTATGCCAATAAGCTGCAGTTCGTACATGGGCATCACTGCCTTTACCTAAAACATCGGCTAGATAATCATTTAAAATCTGGTGGTTAAAATTATGGGGCACCAGCCTGGCAACAGAGTTTTCAAGAATTTTTGAAGAAAATTTAGCAAAATTATCTTTAAGCTTTTCTCTCTTTAAGATTTTTTCAAACTCTTTGATGCGATCTTTATCTGGATCTTTTTTGGATTTCTTTAAAACCAAATAGCTTTTATATATATCTTGATGACTTTCTCCAAGCTTTAACATCATACGCGCGCCATCGGGATCTTTGGCAATGACTTTTTTTATTTCTTTGCTTGAAATAACTGAATGCACAAAATCATGGGTAACAGCATGCAAATTATCCAACCACCCCTGTCTTTCCCTGTAGTTTGAAAACGCTTGAACCGCACTGGAGAGCAAGGCGAATACTTGTATACCAAGGCTGGTTATTCTGCCCAAAGAACTCATAGCATATTTTGCATAACTGCTGATCCTTAACAAAATAGAAATCGTTACCAAGCGCATATTCCAAACAGTAAATTTACTGATTTTATTTCGAGAAGACACCTTTCGAGCATCATCTATTTTCTTATGTTTTAATTTTTTAAAAACTGCTTTCTCAAAGGCTTTATTGTGAAATTTTTTCACCATTAAGTTTTGTACTTTTTTTCTATGATAGAACGTCATCAATCCTGTGGTGATAACCCCCAACGCCAGAGTGCCTGCAGCCATAACAGAAGTTATCGGAAAAAGAGGTGGGATTAAAGTTCCCAAAGAGAACATAAAACCTGCAGCCCCCAAAGTCCCACCCAGCCCAGGACGGAGGGTGTTAAAGGTTATTTGACTTTTAAATTTTTTGCTACAAAACTTTTGAAACGCATGCAGGCTACGTTTACCATGATAGTTATCCAGCACTTCCAAGAGATGATCATCAAAGTTATCAAAGAATTTTTTATTGTGCCAAGCTTCACGCATGCTTTGTAGAAGTCCAAAACCACTACCAGCTGCAGCCGCACCTAAGCCAAGTCCAATGGCTGCTGAGGCTGCTGTCGCATTGCTGATATGTACAGCACCATTAAAAATAGTAATATCCGGAGCATGAGAACTATCTTTCAAAGTAAAGAAAGGAAGATCCTCAGGATCCGCTGGCTTTAATGGAATGCTCTCAGCTGCAATATTTTGGGCTTGATATTCATAAGAGCTTGCAGCCATAGCTCCGGCCAAGGTGCTGCCACCAATAACATAAGTCGCTCTGTCTTCAATTGCTTCGATATTTTTATCATCATCGATGTCATCCTCAGTTCGATTGTTATCAAACTCGGGTTTTTTTGAGATTTTTTTTTCATAGCCCTCTGGGCCAAAGCCCTGGATATCCATGGGTGCGTATGCTCCAAACTAAAATATTGCCTATTTTAGAAGTTGGACACGCATTTATAGAAAGAGTTCACTCAAAAAAACGCATATAAGTTTATATGCGCTGATAAGGATTGTAACGAAATTCTAGGATTGTGGTCTACCACAATCCGCAGACAAACCGCCGACTGTTAGCTATTTATTCGTAAAATTTTAAAGCTTGTTCAGCTCTTTCTACTTCTAATTTCAAGAGCTCTCTGTCTTGTCTGTTGTAAGGCTGGCTCTCAAGAGCCGTTTTTGCTTCATGTAAGCGTATTTTGTAATATGCGGCCGCTTCATGCTTAATCAAAGCTTGCACCTCAGCAACACTATGCGATTTTTTTATTTCTGCTTTCAAAAGTTCTCTACTGAGCCGTTCTTGCTCAGCAACTTCCTGAAGTTTAATCATCTCCTCATATTCTTTAACAGAATTTTCCGGGAGAATATAAGCTTCGTTGCAGAGTTGCGGCACTGTCAGCACTTTGACTTCTTGACCTGCATGACAGGGTTCAGCGCTATAAGAAATGATCCCTTGATGCACACATTTATAAACAGTTTGAGCATAACTGTTATCAACAATCATCATATTAAAACCGAAACCCGCCAGCAATAGGGTGACTATGCGCATATCCTTCATTATCTTTCCATTAAGTAGTAAGTTATATGTCATCGATCCTATCAACCTTATGAACCTCTGTCAATGAAAGAGACCCATCATGAAAGATCTCAACATGTAGCCCCATTTAGAAGTAACTAGGTGTATAACAGCGTATCAAATGCTGTTTAATTTAAATAGAAGGGATATAAAAACAAACGCATTAAAGCACTATGGGAATAACCTCATTGAAGCCTGAGGCATATTCCATAGATAAATTCTTTAAAAAATCTTGCTGATTCAACAGCTGCAAACCCTGGCGCCGAGCTTCGATAAAAATTGGCAATTCTGTTTGATATAAACGGTGCAAACTCTCTGTTAAAAAACCCAAAGCAAATAAACGTCCTTTGGCTTGTCTTTCATATTGGCGCAATACCCGATAACTGCCAAAATCCCAATTATTTTTTTGAGCATTTTTTAAAACTTGTGTTAATTTCCAGGCATCCAATATACCTAAATTTAAACCTTGACCCGCCATCGGGTGAATGATCTGCGCCGCCTCTCCCACCAAGGCCAAGCCTTCTAAAACTCGACTTTTGGCGTAGCGCAGCTCTAAAGGAAAAGCTCGACACGGAGCAACAGCTTCAATAGGGCCTAAACGATATTCAAAGTTTTTCGTTAATTCTAATGAGAACTCATCAAGACTGAAGCTGAGTAATTCTTGAGCACGAAGACTGGGTAGGCTCCAGACAACGGAGCTGCGACACGGCTCTGCTAAAGGCAAAAAGGCCAGCGGCCCCAAACTGGTAAAACACTGCCGTGCAATATTGTTATGAGGCAAAGCTGTTAATACATGAGTCACAATGGCCTGGCAATCATAAGACCAACCCTTTTGCTCTAAACCAAAAGCTTGCCTTAAGGTGGATTTCAAACCATCCGCCCCCAACAACAAACGACAGCTATATTGTTGCGTCCTGCCACTTTGAATCACTTCAAGTTTCCAACCCATCGAGAGGGGGGCAAAGCTTGCTAGCCAAGATTCTGCTTGATAAGAAACCAAGCTTTCCCTCTGTAAACCTTCAGACAAACTATGATGGAGCAGCGAGTTTTCTACTATAAATCCAAGCTCAGACAACCCCAAAGCAGCCGCGGTAAAATCAACGCTGCTACTACCCGTTTCCCAAACACTGATGCCTTCATAAGGCTGTATTCGAGGATGATTTTTTGGCCAACCATCGATACTGGCTAAAATCCGTTGGCTGGCAAGCGTGATGGCGCTGCAGCGCAGTTCCCATCCTTGTTCTTGTTGGGGGGCTTGAAATATTTGTTTTTCTAGAATTAAAACCGAGAAGCCAGCTTTTGCCAGTAACTGTGCTGCCAGCATCCCGACCACGCCGCCACCTTGAATACAAATGTCGTAATCAAAAATCGCATTACGCATCAAGCTTTAAACCTCTGGCTAATTTGGGCAACCAGGCCCTTTGGCCCATAAAAGATTTTGCTAGGTATTTTTTAACAGGCGGCAATACATCGAGACAAAATCGACCCAAACTTTTGGATAGCTTCAAGCCTAAACTCTGTGGCCCACTGAGATGACAAAGGCTATGGGTGGTTTTTTGAGCAGTTTGATGATCTTGTGTTCTTAACAGAGCATAGCGTTTTAGCAATGCTTCAGCCCCCACATCTTCAGCTTGTTTTTTGGCAGTTACCAAAAGTTCGGCAATTACTGCCACATCTCTTAGGCCTAAATTAAAACCTTGAGCCGCTATCGGGTGAAGCGTATTGGCTGCATTACCCAGCAATACGGCCCGCTTGGAAAATAATGTTTGTGCTTGGATTTGTTGTAAAGGATGTAGCATCCTTGTGGTGATCGATTTAAATTTTCCTAAACGTTGGCCAAACAATTCTTGAACCGTCTTTAAAAAATCTGTCTCGTTACATTGGCTAAAAATATCGGCATTCGCCTTTGGCATACTCCAAATGCATTTCACCCGTTGTTCACCAAAAGGTAAGATCGCCACTGTGCCCATGTGAGTAAATCTTTCATAAGCAATGTTGTGATGAGGCTTGGCTAAATCTATATTGCAGCTCAAAGCCATTTCTTGATAATCATGCCTTTTAACCGGAATATTCAACATTTTTCTGATATACGACTCGCTGCCATCACAAGCCACGAGCAGACTTGCCTGAAAGATCCGATCTCCCACTTGTAACTGCCAGCCAAAATCTTGGGCTAAAAAAGAATCGATCATCACCGGTCTTTGATAATCAATATCAAGGCTTGCTTTCAAACCTGCTTGCAAATGGCTTAACAGATATTCACCGGGCACTACAGAAGCTAAGGCTGGCAAGCCATAGTCTTTGCTTTCAAACTGGATGCGCCCCCAGCTTTGATGCTCAGAAACATGTACCGAGACCAAAGGCGTTGATTGTTCACCCAAGCCTGCCCACAAGCCTAAAGTTTTTAAAATTTGCACACTGGTACAAGACAAGGCGATAGCTCGGCTATTATTAAGCGTGTCTTGAGAAAATGGTAACTCATGCTTTTGTTCAAAAAGCACGGTTTTAATTCCGGTATTTTTTAAAGCCAAGGCCAGGGCAGAACCGACTAAGCCACCGCCAACAATCGCCACATCATAGGCTTGAGCGTTGTTGATCCGGAGCTCTGTTGGCTCTGCGTGATAGCTATGGCCTGCACTCATTGCATCCAAGCTTCAATTTCTGCAATTGTTTTTGGCGCATCTTTACTTAAGATCTCAGATCCCTGTGGAGTGACCAAAATATCATCTTCGATTCTAACGCCTATATCCCACCATTTTGGATCAACGCCAGCTTCATTGGCACTGATATACAGACCGGGCTCTACGGTTAAAATCATACCCGCTTCCAGCTTGCGAGCCTCGCCCTTATCATGATAAAAACCGGTATCATGCACATCCAAGCCCAACCAATGGCCACTGGAGTGCATATAAAATTTTAAATAAGCCTTGTTTTTAATCAATTCTTCGACCGAACCTTTCAGAAGGCCTAAATTCACCAAGCCTTTTACCAACACCTCAAGAATGGTTTCTTGTAAAGCCGTCCAAGCTAAGCCCGGGCGAATTTTTTCTATAGCACACAACTGTGAATCCAGCACCAATTGATAAATAGCTTTCTGAGGCTCCGTAAAACGGCCACTCACAGGGTAAGTGCGGGTAATGTCAGAAGCGTAATACTCGTATTCACAACCCGCATCTACCAACACCAAGTCGCCTTTTTTAAGAGGCTGATCGTTGCTGGTATAGTGTAAAAAATTGGCGTTAGCGCCATTGGCAACAATAGAAGAATAAGCCAAAGCGCGTGCCCCTTGCATCTGGCACTCATAAGAAAATATACCCTCTAATTCATATTCCCAGTTGGCAGTGATACAAGCTTTCATAAGTTTTTTATGTGCTTGGGCTGAAATATAAGCGGCTTTTTTCATAAGCTGCAGTTCTTGGGGCTCTTTAATCAACCGCATTTCATGAATGAAAGGTAAAAAATTCATGATGCCAGCTGGAGCCTGAATACCTTTGGCTGCTTTTGCAGTGACGTCTTTGTAGGCAGTGATGATGGTTTCATCTAAAGCAAGATGATGACCCAATGAATGATAAATATAATCCTTGCCTGACAATAGTGCATGGAGGCGTTTTGGAAATTCCTCAATGGCATAGGCTTCATCAAAACCATAGTCTTTCACAGCAGCCTCAACGCCTAAGCGTGGCCCTGTCCAACGTTCAGCATCGGGTTGCCGAGGCCTCAAAAATAATATACAACGCAGTTTTTGTAATAGATCTTTAACTAAAACACAAATTGCTTCAGGCTCTTTAAAACCGGTGAGGTAATAAAAATTGCTATCTTGACGGAAAGGGAATTCGACATCGCTGTTGCGAGACTTGGTATCATGACTCGGTAAAACAGCAATCGTGTTGGGTAAAAGCTTTTGGGCTAGGATCACTCTACGTTCAGCAAATTCCCGCATTCTTCTACTCCTTCCATTTTGACCATTTTGATTTTATCTGGAGCATCCATGCTCCAGCCCCTTTGGGCTGACGTGGAAAATTGCTCCAGGCAATTTTTTAGGCATTGTTGAGCACTCATCATGTCTCAGTCTTACAGCTTAGCTTTATCCTAGGAACTCATGACTCATATCATCCTGATCTCGCCCTGGGGGCGCTGTGCGTCCAAAACGTTTCATAGGTTTTGTCGCAATCCTCTACAAAACTAAAGTATGTCTCTCTGACTCTAGCCTAAAAACAAACCAGCAGGAGTATCTCTTTAAGATTGCTTTTTAGTGTAAAAGAGGTGGGGTGATAGTTTCACTGTCTTCTTGAAGGCCACTTTCTACTCGAATAGTCTGCACCGCCACACGGACATATTCTAAAACCTCAATCCAAGCTGCCATGGCATTCTCATCTTCCAGGCTACCCAGTTCACCATAGGCAATGTGGTTTAAATCTTGTAAGGCCTCTAAAGCCAAAGGAGCTTGTAGATCTGTTTCATTTAAGCCGGCTAACCCTAAACCATATAAAAAACCACGACACCAAGCAGCCAAAGCCTCGACCTGCTGATTTAAAGCTTGGTTTTCGTCCGGTAGCAGGGGCATAAAACTAAAACTCATGCCTTCAAGCTGTTCCAGGCTTTTTTGTTGTAAGCGCTTCAATGCATCTCGGCATCGCCATTCAGCCTCACAGCAGTCAAGCTCTTTTAAGACCACCGCAACCCTTTCTTCAGCAGAGTTCTGCAAGGGACTAGCCACGCAATTTAAGCCCACCAGTATGCCGTGAGCCTCGGCGGCACTTAATTGTGCTTTGCTTTGCTCTAAGAGATGCGTTATTTTGTCGTAACTTGGAAGGTTGTCTATCATATCAGAAAGTTACCGAGCTTAATACCTAATACCTATGTTTTATGAGTTGTCATTCTGCAAGACAATTGACCGCTCTTTGAAGCCATTCTATAGTAAAACTATTGTAATGGGTGACATAAAAAGCGTTTTATAACGCAATTGCCAAAAGTGAGTTTAGGTGAGTAAAAATAAAGGCATATCTGTTAGGGTGCTGAGTAAGGAATACCAGGTCGTCTGTCCTGAGGGTTCCGAACGTGATTTACGTGAAGCCGCCGTCTTTCTAGATGCCAAAATGCGCGAAATCCGCAATTCAGGCCGAGTCATCGGACTGGAACGAATCGCTATTATGGCCGCTTTAAATGTGGCTCATGAACTGCTCAGTCAACGTTCTTTAAAAGAACAGTATAACCATGATTTAAGCTTACAAATTGGCCGCTTACAAACTAAAATCGATGAAGCTTTATTGGCGCCGTTAAACGACTCCCCTCGTGATTAAATTTGTTTTCAACCCTAGTCCTTGTTAGTTTGGTTTTAAGCTGAAACTGACCTTATACGCCTTGAGAAATTCAACCTTGCCTAGACAACTCAGCCAAAAACCAGTAAAGTTTCCGAGGGCGTTGCCTGTTGTGTGCGTTAGTTTTCGTGATCTTTTGAACCGATACGCATAGCTTTGAGAACCGCTCTGTGGCGCCCTTGTGCACGCTCGCCTTTGGTGAGAAGCCTTAAAGCGCACATTTGGTTTTCCCCTTGAACCATTGGGTTCAAGAGAGATTGAAGACGACGGCATGATGGACAACACCCTTATGATGACTTTCCTCGACTCATAGGTAGAATCTATGCAGGCTTTACGTCACAGCATCCGTAAACAAAGGCAAGCACTTTCTCCTCAATTTCAAATCGAAGCATCCCAGCTGATTGCTCAGAAAATCTTAAGCTCTGACATTTTTCTTAAAAGCCAATATATTGCTGCTTATCTGCCAACGGAAGGCGAAGTGGATCCCAGTCCCATTATTCAGGCAATCTGGTCTTGCGGCAAAAAATGCTATTTACCTTATTTACATCCTTTAAAGAAAAAAGAATTGTGGTTTCTAGAATATCAACTTGAAGATCCTTTAATTTTAAATCGTTTTGGAATAAAAGAGCCCCTATTTAAAGCTGACCGACTGATACCTGCTTGGGCTTTACATTTGGTCTTGCAGCCTTTGGTTGCGGTTGATAACCAAGGGAACAGGCTGGGTCGTGGGGGAGGGTTTTATGATCGAAGCTTTGCTTTTCTCAAAACAGAAATCTGTGGCCGAGGCCCCAATTTAGTGGGGCTGGCCTACGAGTTCCAACGAGTTTCTCAGCTTAAGCCACAATCTTGGGATCTTGGCTTAAAGGCAGTGGCAACAGAAAAAAATTATATAAACTTTAAGGAGTAGCAGAAGAAACAAGAGGGGGAGAAGTTGGCTCAATTACATGGCCACCATAACTGGTTACCACCACGCCTAGTCCTAGGAGTACTACTAGGATAACTAGCAAATCAGGCTTTTTTCGTCTCACAATTCATCCATCCGTATAAAGCGGAACTTCCGCGGGTGCCAACCATTATAGTGGGGCTTTTGGCGTTTGTGAAGCAAAAAGGCAGCATTTACATCTAGGTAACTGCGATTTAAAATTTGAGAAATAAACCGCTCTTTTATTAATTTAGTTAAAATACTTTTATGAAAAATTATTGGTTATTAAAATCCGAACCAACCAGTTTCAGTGTCGATGATTTAAACACTCGCCCTCATAAGACTGAGCCTTGGGATGGTGTGCGCAATTATCAAGCCCGAAATTTTTTGCAACAAATGAAAGTCAACGATGAGGCTTTTTTTTATCATTCCAATTGCAAAGAGCCAGGAATTTATGGTTTGCTGCGTATCAGCAAAGAAGCTTATCCCGATCCCAGCTCTTATCATATTGCCTCCCCTTATTATGACTCCAAAAGCAGCCCAGCTCATCCCCGTTGGTATATGGTCGATGTCACCCTGGTCAAAAAATTTACTCACGCCCTGCTACTTCAAGAACTGCGAGAAACATCTGCACTCAAAGATTTAACCTTATTGCAAAAAGGCAATCGACTTTCCGTTATGCCGATACCTGCTAGCGCATTTAATATCATACTCAGTCTTTTATAAAAAAATACCAGGCGGCAAACTGTGATCTTAAGCCTTATTTTTGAACCATCCATGCAGCACGTGGATCTCGTACATCGCGGCAAGCTCTGCCATGTAAATCTTCAGTGCGTCCATCAATATTAACCGTATGAACATAATCACGACACACTAAATTTTTATCAGAATATTCCTTGGTTCCAGTTACAGTTAAACGACCAGAATGGTTGTTGTTCGGATTATGCCATGCACGGGATGCGTTATCAGGACTGTTTTCTAAGGCATATTGTGTGGCACGTTGCGCAAGTTCTCGATCTCGAGCATCCATTTGTTGTCCTATGGCACCACCCGCAAAAGCACCAAGCAGACCACCGATAGCAGCACCTATTAATCTTCCTTCGCCATGGCCAAATTGGGAGCCAACCAATGCCCCTGTGGCCCCTCCAATGACAGCCCCACCTGTTTGTTTAGGGCCACTTTCAGCACAACCAGTTGTTAACGACATCAGGATAGAGGCAGAAATAATCGTCGCAATGATTCTTTTATCAGCTTGCATGGGAATATACTCCTAGTGTTTAAGATGAATCAGTTAATACAACCATTAGATAAGTTTAGACCAACTTTATAGGGAAAAGTGAAAGCGATTGGAAAGGCGAATGGTTCTCATACAGATCAGAATATTGAGTGCATAAGCTCTAAAAATCATAGCTGAATGCTAAAATTTCTTTACCCAGTACCGGCTCACACAAAGCTGGGCACAACCTTAATCTGCAAAATTATTTTTTAAAAAGTCTCTCATAAAATATTCTTTCCAAAACATTTATTTCAATTTTAATGCTATTTTATAAATAGGCAGAATATCGATAACAACTTCTTCATAAGGCTGCGCATTTTTAATGGCTTCAATTGTCTGCGATCCTGCATCCCGCCTACAAATGGTTTCGATGCATTTCTTCTATCACAATTTCCAAAACCTTGACTTGACCTATAAAAGGTTCAGCGCCCTTGCAAGGCATAAAACGTGCAAGATCTTTTATAGAGAAACTCCCAAAAGAATAATAATCCGTTTCACCACAGCCGGCTTACCCCCTAGCCTCTCTCATCAGATGGCATTAAGTTTCTGGGACGATAACAACCATTGTTACCTACTCCGATAAATCAGATAAAGTATTTATAATGGTTTTTCCTGTTCAATGAGGTGCTTTAAATATCCATCAGCCATTTAGCTTGTCATATCTAGCCTATCATTGCTATGCTAAAACTTACTCAGTGGATATAAGATGAATAAAAAAATAATGGACAGAGAAATTTTAAAACTCGAAGTTGCTAAAGCAGCCCTGGCTTATGTGCCCGAAGGCGCCATTATCGGCATCGGTTCAGGTAGCACTATGGCCATGTTTATCAAACAACTGGGTTTGATAAAATCCCGAATTGAAGCAGCCGTTGCCAGCTCTGAGCAAACTGCCACCCTTCTAAAAGAACAAAAAATACCCGTGCTGGAATTAAATGATGTTGGTTATCTACCTGTTTATTTTGACAGCGCCGATGCGGTCAATAGCCAACTGCAATTGGTAAAAGGTGGCGGGGGTGCTTTAACGCAAGAAAAAATATTGGCAGCTGCCAGTCATAGCTTTATTTGTCTGGTGGATGAAAGCAAACTTGTAAAAGTGCTGGGGGAGTTTCCAGTGGCTGTTGAAGTTCTACCCATGGCGCGCAGTTTTGTTGCCCGGGAAATCGTCAAACTAAAAGGTTCTCCCAGTTATCGGTCCGGCTTTATCACTGATAATGGCAATATGATCCTCGATATTCATAATTGGACACTAGAGCGGCCTCTAGATTTAGAAAATAAACTAAATCAAATACCAGGCGTTATAGCCAATGGGATTTTTGCTCAATACCGACCAGAGCTGCTCTTAGTGGCTAATAATCAAGGAGTTAAGACACTCAACTCCCCATTTTAAAAATATAGCAGCTCAATCACAAAAAAAATGAGCTGCTGGTTAATGTGCTGAAAATAGCTAAAACTCTTCTCCACCAAGCCCAGCAAATGCCTTTTGTCGACACCTCAAGCCTGCGCTAAGCTTTCAGAGTCACACTACTGAGTTTACAGCAGCCTAGAAACCCTTTAAAATTGACGCCTTCTTGCTTTTCCCGCAAGATGAGCCATCCACTTGAATAAGGTGGGTAAGAAGCACAATATCTGTGCCCTTACCTTTAATAAAAACCCCCAATTTTTGCTCTGCTCTTAGTGAGAGTAAAAAAGTTTGGAAATTGACTCACATCTGAGGTTTAATGAATATGTCGCAAGCACACGCAGACTTTGGCAAATGGCGAGCCTTTTTTTGGCCCATTCATAATTATGAGCTTAAAAAGATAATGCCAATGCTTTTGATGTTTTTCTTTATTTCTTTTAACTACAGTGTTTTAAGAAATGCAAAAGACGCATTGGTCGTTACAGCACCCGGTGGAGGTGCAGAAGTTATTCCCTTCCTAAAATTTTGGGGTGTGATCCCTGCTGCCGTTATCTTTATGTTGATTTACTCTAAGCTGAGCAACATTCTGAGCAAAGAAAAACTTTTTTACGCCACCATTGTGCCGTTTTTGGTTTTCTTCGTATTATTTGCAACCGTGCTCTATCCCAGCAAAGATGTACTGCATCCCCATATTTGGGCCGGTGATTTACAAAACCAATACCCCAAGCTTTTGGGATTAATAGGAATAGCTCGCAACTGGACCTATTCTTTGTTCTATATCATGTCTGAACTGTGGGGCAGTGTTGCTTTATCGCTGTTGTTCTGGGGTTTCGCCAATGATATCACCCGCATCAATGAATCTAAACGTTTTTATGCCCTCTTTGGCTTGGGCGCTAACGTTTCGTTAATTCTTGCCGGCCAAGCGACCCAATTCCTGGCTAAATTACAAAAGAATGCGGCACCCGGCATTGATGCTTGGCAAATACCGCTCAACTATGTCACGATTGTTGTCAGTGTGTTTGGTTTAGCAATTATTGCTATTTATTATTGGATGAATCGCGTTGTTTTAACCGATCCGCGCTTTTATGATGTGGCTGAAGTTAAGAAAGCCAAAAAAGACAAACCCAAAATGTCTTTGGGCGAAAGCTTTGCTTTCTTGGCACGTTCGAAACATCTTCTGTGTATTGCCATCTTGGTTATTGCCTACGGCATTTCAATTAACTTAATTGAAGTCACTTGGAAGAGCCAATTAAAACTGCAATTCCCAGAAACCAATGACTACTTCAATTTTATGGGCCAGGTCAGTCAATATACCGGTTGGGCAACCATTTTCCTTATCCTATTTGTGGCCAACAATGTGTTGCGCAAATTCGGCTGGGGTGTGGCCGCCTTGATGACACCGGTTATTCTCTTGGTAACCGGGTTTGGGTTCTTTGCCTTTGTGATCTGCAAAGGAACTTTTGAACCTTTCGTTGCTGATTGGGGAACCACCACCTTATGGATAGCCATCATTTTTGGTGCTATACAAAATGTGGTTAGTAAGTCTTTCAAATATTCTTTGTTCGACCCCACCAAAGAAATGGCTTATATTCCTTTAGATCAGGAATCTAAAGTGAAAGGTAAAGCCGCCATCGACGTAGTAGGTTCACGTTTAGGAAAGGCTGGTGGTTCTTTAATACAGCAGTTCTTAATCGGTGCCTTCGGCACCTTAAGTGCCTGCACGCCACACATCGCTGGCATCTTGTTCTTTATTATCGCAGCCTGGATCTGGGCCGCACGTAATTTGAACAGAAGCCTACTCGCTTTACATGCTAAGTAATAGTAAGTAATTAGAGTCGTCGCCGTTTTGTTTTATAGGGAGCCTTAGGGCTCCCTTTTTTTGCGAAACTTTTTAGCCAAGTTTCTCTGCTTAAGGCAACCTGTTAGCGTTATGACAGCGGCCCCTTACCCAGTTACTATGCATAACTGCCCTCAGCACTCAGTGTGATGACACCTTGCAGCAGCTCCTCATCCATGGTTACAATAAAATGTTAGAAAACAAGCAAAGCTTTTAACTGCTTTTTTGTCATTTCCTATGAATTAATTAAGGAGCCTGACATGCCTTTTAAACAAGAATCTCGACAACAAGTTCAACAATTTATTGAAACCAACTTCCTGTCTGCTTTTTCAAATGATGTAGAGCAATTGAAGGCGGTTTTTTCAAAACCAGTTATTGACCAACTGGTTTGGCTACAACAAGGCCAATTGGAAGCTCAGGGGCAGGTGTATACCAGCAACCAAACGGCCTTTACTAACTCTGCAACCATAAGTTCCACTCCCCTGCATCCTGAAATACCTCGAGCCGCTTCCAGGTTTTATAATCTCTACCTTTTTAATAAACAAGCAAATGAACAAGGTTATTCGAAGTTTATAGGTCCGCAAACTGAACTTGTCCAGCAAGGCTTGCTCGAAAGCAACCATGTCTTAAAGCCTGGATCTTATAAAAGTCTTTGTGAATTTTATAAAGGCGGCAACGACGCTGAATACAATGCGCTGGTTTTAAATGCCGTGATCACCAAAACCCCCGAAGCCGTGAAAATCCTAAAAGCACAAACAGGGCTTGAAATTGCCGATAGCGTCGATTTTTTGTTTTACAGCCTGCAAACATATCCCCAAATATATCCTTTAGCAGCTGTGCTCTTACAAAAGACACCCGAAACACAAGTTCATCTTAAAAATGTCTGTTTATTGGTAGCGACTAAAAGAACTTCCCTAAAAGTTCGAGCCGCCCATCTGCGACATATGGGCTATGACGAAGGTGGTATAGAAAAGTATCAAGATCTCATAGAGGCCATTAAAAAAGGCCTGGTAACCCAAACAATGTTAATAAGCTGGATCCGTGGTTGGCTTGCTAATATAGCTGGCATGGATGGAGGTATCGGTTCTTATTATTTAGATCAACGCAAATTCGACCGGATCTTGAGGCTCATCACTTGCTTATTTAAATTATGTAACAATCCAGACTATCAGATCCAAAGCGAATACTTAGATGGTGAAGCCGATTATTTAAATCTGCCCAAAACAAATGGCGAGCAACAACAAGCCCGGCTTACTTTAAGCTCATTGGCCTGTTCTTTAAGGCTGTTTACTCCAGCTGAAGGCCAAGCCTTGAACGCTGGCTTTAATAAATTAAGTGCTAAATGGAAGGCCGAAATTTTTTCACTTTATGAAAGGGCCCGACAACAAGGCTTCGAGCGCACACCTACCTATTTGCCCCTGCTATTTCAAAATGTGTTTTTAATGTTACAAGAACAAAACAAAATGCATTTACTCAAAGTCAGCAGCTTGGAAGAAGCTCGCAAAATAGAGGCCACATTCAGTAAAACCGAGCTTGATCACTTCAGAACCGAGCTTAAAAAATTGCGCCTGGAAGCTATCGAAAAAACCGTCGCATTATGTTTACCTATTTATAGCCAAGCTATGAAAAAATATGCAGCTGATAGAAAGAGTGGCCTTATCCCAAATATTCCCTTAAATTTCAATTCTGTCAGTAGCCGCGAGGGTGTTGCAAAATTGATTGCCATGACAGACTCAAGCCAAGTCGAATTTGAGATTGATCCTAGCTCGGGTGTCTTAAAGGTACAGATAATTGCAGCACAGGAATTATTAAAACGGCGTGCTGAAACTCTTGCAAGCTCGACTGCCGCCACAACCAGTAGAGCTGCATCAAGCACTCAGGCCAGGCTTTCTAATCCAACTTTTATTGGCTGGGCTAGATCTAACACTGAATCTAACACGGAGGGGCTATTGTTGCCTATCGATCCGGTTGATGTAACATTAACTGCAGTTTCTGTAACCGCAGGAGACGATGCAAAGCCTAAAACTTCATCAGCTGTGCTCAAGCATAAAGGATGATTCAAAATTGCCGATAAATCTAAAGGGATCTTTAGCCCTGAAGGCAATGATCTTAAGTTAAGGGCTTAATTGTTTGATATGAGAAGATTTCTATGAATCACCCAGTTAAAGTCACTTAAACCTCTCATAAAAAAAAGGCCTCCATCCGGAGGCCTTTTTTACAGGGCATAGTCTAACAATTAGAAATTGTAGAACAATCCAAGGCTAGCTGACTTCACATTTTTAATCACGTGATTGCCTTTTTGGAAACGCAACATGGCACGTGTGCCCATATTGAAATTGTCACCAAAAAGATATTCAGCGCCTAAGCCTAAACGGTAGCCAAATTTAGCATTGGTAGAACTTTCGCTCCAGCTATTGTCAGTTCTGTGTTTAAGAGTTGTGCTTAAGCGACCAATACCCACAGAACCAATGAAATTGATGGTTTCATTGACCGGCATCAAGCCCAAAGCATCCAAAAACACATTGGTATTACGAACGGTCACTTTGTCGCTGCCGTACATGACATGTCTTCTATTATATATTTGGCCACCGAATTCAACGCCGAAGTTTTGATTCAGGCGTGAACCGGCAAACAGCCCCAGTGCAGCAGCTTTTTTTGCGTAAACAGATTTACCATTGCTATCGGTTACATCCTTAGCTTCATCGTCCAATTTAAAATGGCTATACAGCGCTTCTGCACCCGCATAAAATTTGGGTTCCATATCCGCTGCCATGGCAACAGAAGGCAGAAAGGTTGCAGTCGTAACTGCAAGGGCAACTAACTTATTCATAGAGATCTCCAATCATTATTTATAAGCTAGGGTGTCTAGCTTACTGGCGCAGCCTATCATAAACCATAGGCTTAAGCAAAGTAAATACCTCAATGCGTTTGATTTAGCGCCTATGCTAAACTGGCATACAAATAGGAAGGTGGTGAGATAGAATGTCGATGACGTATAGCCTGGTTAAAGGAATCCAAGGGTGAAAACTGCTAACTTAAAAGTTAAACAACCAAATAAAAAAACCCTAACGCCTAAGCAAGATAAAATGTTGATTGGCTGCCAAGAGTGGTCTGCCCTGCCTAAACTGCATATCCCCGCCATTAAAGCCAAGATCGATACCGGTGCTAAAACTTCCGCTTTGCATGCTTCTCATATCAAACCCTTTCATCGCCAGGGCGAATTATATGTCCACTTCGTGGTGCATCCCTTACAACGCAATACCCTGAAAGAGCAGCTGTGTACCGCACTGGTCGTTGACCAACGCTCGGTGATGAATACCGGTGGCCATAAAGAACACCGGTATGTTATTCTGACCACCATAGAGTTAGCCGGCTTAAGCTGGGAAATTGAGATCAGCCTGACCAACCGGGAATCTTTGGCTTTTCGCATGTTGCTGGGCCGGGATGCATTAAAAGGACATTCCCTTATTGATCCAGGCCGTATTTTTATTCAAGGACGTTTAACCCCTACCCAATTAAAGGCACTCTATCGATGAAAATTGCTGTATTGGGTAAAAATTCCCAGTCTTATACCCAAAAACGTTTAAAAGAAGCAGGCCTGGCCCGCAATCATGAAATGAGTTTTATAAACATTTCGCATTGCTATCTGAATATTTCGGCCACATCACCCAAAATTTTTTACCGCGGAGACGAAAAGTTTCAACATTTAGACGCGATTATTCCCAGAATAGATCCAGCCAGCACCTTTTATGGTTGTGCCGTATTGCGCCAATTCGAAACCATGGGCGTCTACAGTCTAAACAATGCAATAGCCATGACTTGGGCGCGCGATAAATTACGGGCTATTCAAATTTTGGCTCGAAAAAATCTTCCTATGCCGATCACCGGCTTTGCAGATTCACCACAAGAAATTGAAAAACTCGTTGATATGGTGGGTGGCGCACCCCTTTTGGTGAAACTCTGTGAAGGCACTCAAGGCAAAGGCACTATTTTTGCTGAAACCAATCAAGCGGCTATCAGCGTGTTAAATGCTTTCAAACAATTAAAAACCAATATGTTGGTGCAAGAATACATTGAAGAAGCCGATGGTGACGACATTCGGTGTATTGTGGTCGGAAAAAATGTGGTTACCTCAGTCCGCCGGCGTGCCAAAGGTAATATGAAAAAGCTGATCCATACCACCGTCGCCCCCATCACTCTGACTCTTCAAGAGCGCAAGCTGGCTGTAAGAGCCGCTCATGCCTTAAAACTCAATTTTGCCAGTGTTGATTTAATCCGCGCTAAACGCGGTCCTTTGGTGGTTGATATCAACCCCTCGCCCACTCTTGAAGCCATCGAAAAAATTACCGATGAAGATATTGCCGGTCATATCATTGATTTTTTAGAAAAACATGTAAGAACCAAGCTCCATAAAGATACATAAAGTATCTTTATGGAGCTGCACTCCTTTTCCAATCTTCCGAAAACCCCGCCTTCAACGGCCAACGAATGCCTACTAGCCCCATTCTTTTAACAGCTTGTCTCGATTTAGCTGCAACCATTGTAAGGCGATAATCGCAGAAGATGTATTGATGACACCTTCTTGCACCCAGCGAAATGCTTGTTCTGAATCTAAGATATGTATGCGGATATCTTCAGCTTCAGAAGCTAAGCCATGTAATGAACTTTCTGCAGGCGCTACGATACGGCCACAATACAAGGTTATGCGTTCATCGGAGCTGCCAACGCTGGGCCAATAGCTGCTAATGGGTATCAGGGTCATCACCATGCAGCCGGCTTCTTCAACAGCCTCCCGCATAGCCGCTGAAGCCACTGTTTCATGGGGATCGACCATGCCGGCAACCACATCCAACACCCAAGGGCTTTCTTGAGGAATGCTTAATACTGCAGGGCGTATTTGCTCAATCAATACAACCTTGTCAGTTTCAGCGTCAAACAATAAAACAGCTGCAGCATGTCGCCTATGCAGTAATTCTCTTTCGACGGTGGAACTCCAATCACCATTAAATAAGCGAAACCGCAACTGCATACGGCTAACACTTAAAAAATGCCCAGTTAATATGAGCAGATCTTCTTTAATTTCGACATCTTTGAAACTAAACTGCGGCTTCCAAGTTAGCGACATTTCACTTCACCTTTTTAAATGGGGGACTGTGCTATCTTATTATTATAAGAAAAACATCCGTTTGCATTTTGGCACAAGGACGGGTAAGTTGAAATTCAGAATTTTGTCTTCTACGAGGAAATGAGAGCGCTGATGAATCTACAAAAAGCGCGGCTTCGCATGGTGCAACAACAAATAAGCCCTTGGCAGATCGATTCTCCAGGACTTTTAGCAGCTTTCAATACGATCCCCAGAGAACGTTTTGTGGCGGCTCCTTATCAACACTTGGCTTATAGTGAAGCCTGGCTGCCTATGGGGCAAAACCAGGTTATGCTGCCAGCCCCCCTGCTGGGGCGGCTGATCCAAGCTTTATCTTTGGGGCCCCGCGATAATGCTTTGATTATTGGTTCAGGTTCGGGCTACAGTTTGGCTTTGGTGGCTTTAATGGCCAAAGAAGTGATAGCTGTTGAACTGTCCTCTCCCTTGGCACAATTGTCTCGCGAAAATTTAGCCAGTTTACAAATTGAAAATGTACAGATCAAAGCCGCGGATGGTATCTATGGTTGGCCAAAAAATGGACCTTTTGATGCCATCTTGGTTTGCGGCTCACTACCCTATTTGCCAGCCGTGTTGCGCGAGCAATTGGCCATTGGTGGTCACCTGGTTGCAGTTATCGGCCGAGAGCCGCTGATGCAAGTTCAATTACATCAACGCAAAACTAAAACGGAATGGTCGTGCCGGGCTTTATTTGAAAATGTTATTCCGCCTTTACTTCATAATCTCAAAGCACCTATGGCAACTTTTTAAAGGATGAGAAGAAAACTCATGTATGCATTGCTAAAAACTTGTCTTAAAAAAAACACTTCACTGATGCTGATCACTCTTTTAGTCACTCCTCCAGTTTTTGGAGAAAGTTTTGATTTGCTCAAGCTTTATCACTTGGCTTCTGAAGCTGATACAATCTTGCAAGTCGCCAAAGCAACCCAGCGCTCTGTTGCTCAAAATCTTCCTCAAGCAAGAGCCGCCTTATTACCAAATGCCAGTTTAAGCGCCAATAGCTCTAGCAATTCCATCAATTTTCCACCTAGCACTTACTCAAGCCAAACTTATAACTTAAGTATTACCCAACCTTTATTTCATATGGATAGCTGGTTAGCACTACAAAAAGCCGATGTGGAAGTTCAACAAGCCGTCTTGAATCTTGCTTACAGCGAACAAGATTTAATGGTGCGTTTAGCCCAGCAATATCTGGCCGTACTCAAAGCCAATGATACTTTACATTTTTCTCGCTCACAAAGGCAGGCCTTTGCTGAACAATTGGCTCAAACTCAACAACGCTTTAAAGTGGGCCTGATCAGTATTACCGATGTGAATGATGCCCAAGCACGCCACGACAGCGCTTATGCGGACGAAATTTCTGCAGAAAATCAGCTCGCCAATCAAAAAGAAAACTTGCACCAAATTGTCGGAACGCCGATAGCAATCATTTCACCTTTAAAAGAAATACTGCCTTTGGTAAGCCCACAACCCAGTGATATGGAACACTGGGTACGTGAAGCCTTAACCCACAATTTGAACTTGGAAGCCGCACGTTTGAATGTGAAAATTTCCAAAAAAGAAATTCATAAACAACAAGCCGGCCATTTACCAACGCTCGATTTTTCGGCATCGAGAGTTTATGGCAAACCTTATTTCCCACCCCTTGTCAACTCGGGCGGCACCGATAATATGGTTATGTTATCGGTCAGTCTGCCTTTGTTTTCTGGTGGCCTTACTTTATCTAAAACCACTCAAGCTTTATATAATTATCAAAAGTCTTCAGGAGAACTTGAAGGCAAAAGACGCCTCACTGAAAGCGATACGCGTCAAGCTTATCGGGGTGTCTTAACCCAAATTAGCCAAGTACATGCTTTGAAACAAGCAGTGCTTTCAAGCCAAAGTGCTTTAGACGCTACCCAAGCGGCCTTCTCTGTAGGAACCCGTACCATGGTCGATGTACTCAATGCTCAGAGCAATGTATTCAGCGCTGAAAAAAATTATGCCGCTGCCCGCTGCGACTACATTTTAGAAACTCTAAAATTAAAGAAAGCCGCAGGCCATTTGCGCTTTGAAGATTTACAAGAAGTTAATCGCTGGTTGCAGTCTTAAGGAGTCGGTCTATCCAGCGGCCCAGGCGCTCTACTGCCCCTTGATTCCGCAATACCACCGCTTTGGCCCGGGCACCAACTGCTTGGCGAGCAGCAGCATCGTTAAACCACTGCTGTACGGCTTGGGCTAAAGCTGAGGGGCTTTCAATCACCATCATGCCTGCGGCTGCAGACAAAGCTTGGCTGATGTAATTAAAATTGTGTAGATAAGGGCCGGTTAAAACGGGTATCCCTAAGACTGCCGCTTCTAACATATTATGGCCCCCAATAGACACCAGGCTACCGCCAACAAATGCGACATCGGAAGCTGCATACAACAGTGGCAGCTCACCCATGGTATCGGCCAAATATACGGCAGTATCCGTCAAGCAAGGCTCCTGAGTTGAACGCTTGACACAGCTCCATCCTTGAGCTTTTACCAGCTCAAAAACTGCTTTAAAGCGCTCAGGATGACGTGGCACCAATACCAATAAAGCGTCAGAACATTTTTCTTTAATTTCTTTATAGGCTTGCAGAATTAAACTTTCTTCACCCTCGTGGGTGCTGGCTGCAATGAGCACAGAACGTTGACCAAAACTTTGGCGCAAGATCTGGCCTTTTTCTTCAGCATCTGGCGGCGTTGGCACATCGAATTTCATATTGCCGGTCACACAGAGTTTTTCTGCAGGCAAGCCAAGCTTTAAGAAGCGATCTGCATCCAGTTCACTTTGAGCCGCTACCATGGCAGTGCAATCCAAGGTTGCCAAAAATAAAGCCTGGGCTTTTTGATAGCCACGCATTGAATGAGGTGAAAGCCTAGCATTGGCAATTAAAATAGGTAGCTTATTTTTTTGACAGGTAAAAAATAAATTTGGCCAAAGCTCAGTTTCCATCATAATGGCTAACCGCGGTTGGATTTTATGAATAAACCTTTGCAAAGACCAAGGAATATCGTAAGGTAGGTAACAATGAAAAACACTGGTGCCCAAAGCTTTAACGACTCTTTCCGAGCCTGTGACAGTGGTTGAGGTGACCGTAATAGCTAAGTCGGGATAATGCGTTTGCAACCATTTGATAATGGGTACGGCCGCAACAGCTTCACCAACCGACACCGCATGCAACCAAAGGCCATGATGAGGGACGGGAGGCAAATTTAAACCCAAGCGCTCTAGCCAACGCTTACGGTATGCAGGTAAGATGCGGCTTTTCCATAATAGACGCGCAAAAAACAGCGGTACGACCAATAAAAATCCGAGAGTATAAATTATTCGCAATAAGGATGCCAAACTATGTTTTTTGTCTTGATGTATCATCGAATTAAAGATCCTAGTCAAAAAGCCAGCCTTCAAGATTTTGAAAACCATTTATTAAAATTAAAACAACAGTATCGATTTATCGTACCGGGTGAAACCGTTGCCAAAGGCACACAAGCTATTTGTTTAACCTTCGATGACGCTTACTTTGATTTTTACCATGATGTTTATCCGATATTGATGCGTCATCGCATACCGGCGGTACTGGGTATTCCCACCCAGTTTATTATTGATCACACCGATGTCGAGCCAGGTGTTCGACTCAGTGTGCCCTATCCCGAAGGGTTAAGGGACCAATCTTACAGCAGTCAAGTACCTTTTTGCACCTGGTCTGAGCTTCGAGAGATGGTTGACAGTGGTTTGGTGGTTGCTGCCTCTCATTCCCATAGCCATCCTGATCTCACTCAAGCGGGTATTTCTATAGAAAATGAGCTGTTGGCTTCCAAAAAATTGTTAGCAGAAAGATTATCCCAGCCTATTGATACTTTTATTTATCCGTTTGGTCGAATGAATAAAAAAGTTCATCAAAGCGTGCGCCAGTACTATAAATATGGCTTGCGGATCGGCAATGCCATTAATTATCAGTGGCAACAAGCCAATGGGCTGATTTATCGGCTAGACGCCGACCCTTTTTGGACAGGCGAACAAGACTTAAAAGGACTGGCCGATCTTAAATATTATTTCAACCATTGGGCGAATCGTTTGCGAGGTCGGTAAAGATTGCCCCGCTCAGCACGAACACAGGCCTAGGCTGCAATTCTTGGCAAACTAGAAGGAAAAAAATCCAAGCTTTTAGATAATTGCCGATAAAATTAATCAGCTGTGCCGCCATATAGCTAATCATCACTCTTCTTAAAAGGCTGGCTGTCTTTTCTAAAACTGTCTTTTCTAAAACCATTGGAGACTTAAGATTTTTCGGCTCTGCAGTCGTTGACTGTTCAAAAGCCAGATCAATACTTACAAGTTGTAAGTTAAAACACTTACTATTAAGGGTAAAGTACTAATAAGCAGCTGTCGCTGCTAGTAGAAATGTTGCTTTCCACTGGCTAGCCATATCCGCTGATTCGGGCTTGCTATCATGCACATTTGTAAGTCGGATAACGTGTAACTTCTCGTTTGGCTCCAGCGTATAATGGGTGATATTTTATGCTTGAGAGTCCTATGAACCAGCCTTCTATTAGTGTGATCGTTGTTACCAAAAATGAAGCCAGCAATATTGCAGCTTGTTTAGAATCAGTGGCTTGGGCAGATGAATGTATTGTCTTCGATTCTGCGAGTATTGATGCGACAGTAGAAATTTGTCGACAATACACGGATAAAGTTTATGTCACCGAAGATTGGCCAGGTGATGGCCTACAAAAAAGACGGGCGTTAAGTTATGCCACTGGCGACTGGATCTTATGCTTAGATGCTGACGAACGCGTCACCACTGAGCTGAAAGATGAAATTCTACAAACTTTGAAAACGACCCCGCATGCAGGATTTTATTTGCCGTTTCACTCTTATTATTGCGGCAAGCAGATCCGCTTTGGCGATTGGCGCGGTGAGCGCCATTTAAGATTGTTTAAACGCAGTTTTGCTGAGATTTCAGCCCATGCCTTACATTGTAAAATTGAAGTCCATGGCAGTGTGGGAACCCTGCAAGGCCCCGTGACTCATTACTCGTTTCCAAACCTGGAACAGGTATTAAATAAAGTTAATATCTACTCTAGTGAAAGTGCTAAATTTCGATTCATACAAGGCAAAAAAGGCGGTCTCTATCAGGCAATTATCCATGGCCTATGGACCTTTCTGCGTGGGTATATCTTAAAAGGTGGGTTTTTAGATGGTCAACATGGATTTATGTTGGCGGTTTCAAATGCTGAAGGAAGCTATTATCGTTATTTAAAGCTGGGCTTTATTGCCGGAAAAGAAAACCCATAAATAAACCATGGGCAGTTTAAAGTAGAGTTCCGGGATCTTGCTCTTCTATTATTTCTCTGTTATTTCAGCTGTTTTCCAAAATTCTAGATATCGGTCTATGGTGTCTTGCATCGCAGCTTCTAAAGAGGGCAGATCTGCCGCTTGAAAAGCGATAATATCAGCAATATTAACGACTTCACCAATAAAAACACCGGCTTTAGAAGAATAAATAACTTTAATATGGAAGCCTTTGTATTGCAAGCTCTAGCCCCTCACTTATTCTTTTATCAAAGAACTAAAGGTATATACCCTTTGTCTTTAGATTTACGGCTTTGTTGCCTGCGGATCCTCACAATCCTCATTACGCACAAGGTAACTCCGGTTGTTCGGTCCTTGGCGCCGCGCCGTAAACCAAAATCCAAAGGGTATATCACATACCATTTGGCAAACCCTTATGCTAACATAGCCCCCATGTCATATAACAGTCTTAGTCTTAAAGTCGATATTATCGTTATAGGCGGTGGTATTGCAGGCCTGTGGGCAATTAATCGTCTTACCCAGCTAGGCTACCAGGCCCTATTGATCGAGCATCAGGCTTTGGGCAGTGGCCAAACCATTAAATCCCAAGGCATTATTCATGGTGGTTTAAAATATGCTCTCAATGGTATTTTGGGATTAGACGGCGCCGCCATCCAAGATATGCCGGGACGTTGGCAGGCTTGTTTAAAAGGTGAGGGTGAACTCGATCTACGAGCTGTAGAACTGCTGTCTCCTTACCAATATTTATTTTCAACCCGAAGCTTAACCGCACAATTGGCCCAAAGCTTTGCTCAATTCACCCTGCAGGGTAAAGTAGATGCATTAAATTCTGCTGATTATCCAAATTTTTTTCAAGCAGCAGCTATAAAAGGAAAAATTCTACGTCTAGAAGAAATGGTATTAAATGTACCTTCAGTGATTAAAACTCTGGCTAAACTTTCAGAACCTTATCTTTTAAAAATCGATAGGCTGACTGAAAACTCTTGGCTGCGCAATCAAGCACAAGAACTCGAAGGTCTTGAACTTCAAAACGGTCAGCAACGATTAAAACTATTGGCTGATTGCATTTTAATGACGGCTGGCAGTGGTAATGCTGAAATGTTGCAATGTTTCCCCAGCCCCACTCCTCGCATGCAGCATCGCCCTTTGCAAATGTCGGTGGCCAAATTCTCTGAACCTTATGAAGTATTTGCTCATTGTATGGATGGACAGAGTGCACCTCGTTTAACCATTACCACACACAGAACAGAAGCCGGAGAAACAGTCTGGTATTTGGGTGGCAGGCTTGCCGAAGAAGGTGTTCAGCGTTCCCAAAGTGAACAGATCAAAGCCACCGAACTTGAGCTTAAAACATTATTTCCAAATATGCCATTTAGTAACTTAAGCTGCAGCGCTTTTAGGGTGGATCGGGCGGAAGCTTGGCAGCATGATGGCAAAAAACCTGCTTTGCCGACTTTATATGAAATGGAAAAAATCATCATCGCTTGGCCGACCAAGCTTGCTTTTGCGCCATTGCTTGCTGATTTAATTATTGATTCTTTAACCAAGAAAAATATTTTACCCACTCACAGGGCCATGGATTTAACTGCACTGCAAACCTGGCCAAAACCTCTTATCGCAAAACCACTCTGGGAAGAATAAACATGCAAAAAAGATTTTTAGGCTCTACCGGACTCCATGTTTCTACTTTGGGGCTGGGCACCGTTAAATTTGGCCGTAATCAAGGGGTAAAATATCCCGAAAGTTTTGAGCTTCCTTCGCAGGCCTTTTTAAAAGAATTTTTAAGTTTAGCGAAGTCTTTGGGTATTAATCTTATCGATACAGCTCCCAGCTATGGAGAAAGCGAACTCAGACTGGGCGAGTTATTACAAAACAGCCGCCAAGATTGGATCATTGTCTCTAAGGTGGGAGAAGAATTTGAAAATGGTGTTTCTCATTATGATTTTTCAAAACAACATATTAAAAAGAGCATTGAACGCAGCTTACAACGTTTAAAAACTGACTATATCGATGCGGTATTGGTTCATTCAGATGGCAATGATGTCAAAATTATTGAGCAAGATGACGTCTTTGGAACCTTGACTGCTCTTAAACAACAAGGACTTATTCGTGCTTTTGGCGCATCCACTAAAACTGTTGCCGGTGGCCTTTTAACCCTAGAGCATTCTGATATTGTCATGGTGACACATAACCCTAGCCACCAAGAAGAAGTCTCGGTTATTCAACAAGCCTATAAAAAACAAAAAGGTGTATTGATTAAAAAAGCTTTGATCAGCGGTCATTTATCTCAGATTGAAGCTTTAGATCCGGTTCAAGAAGCGATGAGAGTCGTGTTTAAAGAATTAGGTGTCAACAGTGTTATTATTGGCTGTATCAATGCAGCGCATTTAAAACACAATGTGGCTTGTGTACAAGCGGTAACTTAAAAAAGTTCATCGCAGCTATTAAATGTAAGCTGCCTTTGGGTTAAACTCCAAAGGCAGCACGGTGATAAGGGCCTATTCAACATCGTTTACAAGCGAGACAACAAAGGTCTTTTGATTGCTGAGCTTGGGTTGGCGCTAAGAGATGTGTTTACCTGATTGGCTAGCTTGCTTTGCGCTAACTCTTGTAAAGAAGGTGCTTGCTGGGAGGAAAACTGCAGCGCTGCTGTTGGTGCAGCAGCCACAGTTGCGGGCTGGCCTTCAGGACTGGTATTTTCTAAAGCTGCCTCTGTCGAGTTTTGTGTGCTTTGTAGGGAAGCATCTAAGGGTTCTTGCAAAGATGCTTTGATATCAGCCAAACGTTTAATTTGAGGCTCATTTCTTTGATCATTTTGCAAAATATGGTAGGCCTCTTCAAGCAGCGACAAACGGCTTTGTGCTTTGGTTTTTACCACGGGATCGGCGCTGTTTAAACCAACGTAAAGATCTTTGACAGTATTAAACGCGCGTACATATGAGCTGTCGTTGAGTTTTTCAATCGTACGCATCAATTCTAGACGTTCTTTTAATTTTTCTTGGCGTTCTCGTCTGTGACTACCAAATGTCATTTGGCCTTTGAGCCTGAATGCCTCTCTGGTCTTTTCCCAGCTGGAATCGGCAGACAATTTAAAACTATTCATGCTGGTAAAGATTTCATGAATATGGCTGTTTATACTTTCTTTCATCATGTTGCTCCTTTGATAAGTAATTATTGGCTTTGTTCTCATGATTATACAGACTTCTGTTCTTTTTCCCTAATTTGCCCCTTATATTACAAGGCTTATTAAGTAGAGCACCCAGTATTTTTGGCAGGATCACAGATTATAAAAGTAGCTCAACTAGATAGAATATGAAAATTTTGTATATCTAGACTCCAAGGCATAGGGCAAGGATGGGCCAATCAGGTACCAGGTTTGTAGCAGAATATGATCTCATATTTGCTGCTAAATCTCCCTAAGGAAAAATAGTGCTATTCAATCTTTATGGTTATAAAAGAATCCACAATGGGCATGATTAAGCAAGCCCCCGATCATTGGCAACACCAATTTGACAATATTTGTAAAGAAATATTTAGCGATCAAGCCGCAATAATAAGACTCTTTAAAACTGGCTTTATACTGGTTGGCAGGAAACCTTTTATGTCATCATGAGCCTTATATCATACGAATTCATTATATTTTACTTAAGCGAAATCTGCTGATATGACATTACAAACATTATTCTTAAAGTTGAAATGGCTTTCGCTAGCCCGCTAAGAACACTAACAAAAAAAATTGGTAAACATAAAAAAGCATTTTCCTAAATAGAGTTCATCTTATCGGTGACAATCCTGTAGGGGCGTAGGGGCCAATCTTTGGTGTCGGCCCAACATCTAATAAGACTTAGCAAAAATGATTTTTGTATTGGTCTTCGCTCCAGTAAAGATACAACGACCCACGGCTTCTGGCTCATCGACAGGAATGCAACGGGCTGTTACTTTCAGGGGTTTTAAATGCTCTTCTAAAGATTCTGAATCGACAGCAAAACACTTAGCAAAACCGCCATGCATTTCGGGATTGTTGGGATCTTTGGCGGTAAAAAAATCTTTAAAATCATTTAAATTGTGAATGTCTCGACAATGACTTTTACGGAATGCATGAGCGCGGTTAAAAAGATTGTTTTGAATGTCATTGAGAATTGAAGTTGCTTGCTGGACAAATTCGTTAAAGTCTAAACTCTGTTTTTCTTTAACGCCCAAGTCGCGTCTAGCTACAAATACCGCATTTTTTGCCATATCACGTGGGCCCACTTCGACTCTTAAAGGAACGCCTTTTTTAATCCACTGCCAATTTTTGTCACCACCTCGAATATCTCGATCATCAATCTGCACCCGAATGGCTTGATCGTGAAACCTTTGCTGATTCAAAGCGGATTTTAAATTTTGACAATATTCTAAAATTTTGATGCGATCTTCATCGTTTTGATAAATAGGCATAATCACCACTTGTTGTGGTGCAACCCGGGGTGGTAATACCAAGCCATTGTCATCGCTGTGTGTCATAATCAAACCACCAATCAGGCGAGTTGAAACACCCCAGGAGGTGGTCCAGGCATGTTCAAGCTGGCTTTCTTTAGTTAAAAATTGAATATGAGAAGCTTTGGAAAAATTTTGGCCTAAGAAATGGGAGGTTCCCGCTTGTAAAGCTTTGCGATCTTGCATCATCGCTTCAATACAATAGGTATTCACCGCACCTGGGAAACGTTCAGAAATTGTCTTCTCACCTTTGATAACCGGCATAGCCAAAATATTTTCTGAGAAATCAGCATACAGATTCAATATCATCAGAGTTTCTTGCATAGCCTCAGTAGAGGTGGCATGAGCCGTATGGCCTTCTTGCCATAAGAACTCAGAGGTGCGCAAAAACATCCGAGTGCGCATCTCCCAACGCATCACATTTGCCCATTGATTGATCAACACAGGTAAATCTCGGTAAGACTTAATCCACTTGGCATACAGAGCACTGATCATGGTTTCACTGGTGGGACGAATCACCAAAGGCTCTTCAAGCTTGCCTTCTAATTTTAAACCACCCTGGCCATCATCCGCTAAACGGTGGTGGGTCACCACTGCGCATTCTTTGGCAAAGCCTTTTACATGTTCGGCTTCTTTTGCTAAATGGCTTAAAGGAATGAGTAAAGGAAAATAAGCATTCACGTGGCCAGTGGCTTTAAAGCGCTGATCTAAATCCGCTTGAATATGCTCCCAAATAGCATAGCCCCAAGGCTTAATGACCATGCAACCGCGTACTGGAGAATTTTCGGCTAAATCTGCAGCAATAATAACCTGCTGGTACCACTCAGGATAGTCTTGCTCACGAGTTGGGCTAATAGCGGTTTTTTCCATTTAGTATGCTGCCAGTATCAAAAGATACCAGTTTACATAAATTTTACATAAAAGCTAAGCCCACACCATGTAGCTAGTTGGAAGACTTTGAGACAAAGGGGGCAAGACTTAGATAACCCGGCTGAAAAAATTTCCACAGAGGAAGGACCTGAATCGTGCCATGGGGCGAGTTTAAAATTTCTTCGTTTCCTTATTGGAGGGAAACAAAATACTTATTATTTCCTTCCTAGAGGAAAGCTATTGATGAATCATATCACTGCGGGTTTTAAGGGTTTATGGTTTTCCTAGTCTCAGGATACTGCTGGGCGCGACCAAAAGCCTAAACTTCGACTCTGCTGATCCTAGCAAAAAATAAATTTCTAAGTAATTGTAAGTTTTCAATCACAACAAATATAGGTCAGCCAACAAGCCGATATATCTGTTAACTATATTTAATATGTAACCGACAAGGAAAACTTATTGATGTCAACGCCAAAAGAACATGTCTTTCAACACCAAGGGGGGGTAAGTGTTAGCTCAGAGAGGCCTAGAACCGATATAGGTCCCCAAGGCGACCATGTGACCGCCTATGCTCTATTCAAAGAATTTATTCTACAGCTACCAAAGGACCAACCAAAAGAATTGATATCACGAGCCATAAGTATGGTGGATGGCCATGACTATTCCAATCAAGTTTATTGGCAGAAATTTCAATCTGCTATGTCTCAAGAAGAACAAAATGTTTTTTTAGATCGTAAGGAAAGAACTAGCAATAAAATAGCTGAATTAACCCACTACATTCGAGATGAAATTCCTGAACAAATAAAGGAATGCACTTCACTCGAAGATAACAAAACTATTATACAAGCCTTAAAAGCGAGTAATCTTTCAGAAAAGCTGGTAAACCAAACTCAAGATGCTATTTTAAAGAGAAATCAATCCATCTGGGATGCTATAGCAACCCATTTAGAAAATAGGATATTGATGATCCGCAACCAACAAAAATACGCCTCATTTCCAAAGGAAGGTAATCTAAGACCTCCCTCTGGGGAAGGGGCTCGAGTTCGTCAAGCTTTGGCTCAGCTAAGAGTATATAGCAACGCTATGGCTAGCTATTCTTCTAGCAGCAGTAGCAGTAGCACCTCAACAAGACCTAATGCGCAAGAGGTTGCTCGTTGTATAAAACATTTATTTTGGTATCCACCAATACCAAAACGCTATTTGATAGACATCAAAACTCCAGAAGGCTCTAAAGAATGGCAAGAAATCTGTCAAAACCGCAACTATAATATAGGGACCCTTCCTCGTAATAACGAGTTATCGATTCTTCCTTTTGTAACCGCAACCCATTTAGATACTGTTTTATCCTGTTTTACGAATTTTAATCAAGCAGGTTTTGATATTCAGCTGAGAAAAGAATTTGCTGATTTGGTCATAGCAGACTGGAAACTTAGCCCAGAACAAGCTGCAACCTTCCAACAAAACATGAACCAGTTCAGGGATGATTACAGCAGTTTCCGACAAAGAGCTACTCAGAAGCCTGGTCTTAATTTAAGCCCCGCAGCGTCAAGCAGTACCATCTCACAACCACCTCCAATGGTTTTTAGCGCCTCTGCTCATGCCTTAGCTCATAAATCTTCGCCAGACCAGCAAGCAGTCCCCAGTACTTCTGCTGCGGCCACAACCTCAAAAGAGTCCAGCTCTCCAAAGAGCACGGATAATAAGCCTAAAAAAAGACGATTAAGCAAATAAGTTCTCTTTATTGATTGACCTCCATCTCTTCGTTACACCTATAGTCAATAACTTTACTATTTAAACCCACCTAAAACCATGACAAAGCCATGAATTTTTGGTATCATACGGCCAATATAGATAATAAACAGAGGTTAAAAATGACATACGATAAACAAGCCGAGCTAAAAGCAATTTTAGAAAAATACCAAACAGACAGCGACTTAGTCGATATCCACCCCTTAGTGAAATTTCTAGTCGACAATATGAGTGCCATTTTCGAAGCCAGCGAAGGCACTCCATTTTACAAAGAAATATTAAGCCTACTAAACCGCAGCTGCAACGAAAAAGAAGAAAGATTACCATGCTTTTACCTAGAAATTGAAGTAACTGGTAATTATCACCATGTCAAAGAGGCTGCAGCAAAAATCCAAGCAGCTTTAAAAAATATCCGCAAGATTTTTGATGGCAAACTGCAAGAGGATTTTCCTGATATCAAGGAATTAGCGAACAATAATTTTCGTTATAAAATTGCAAAGATTTTATGTGACCACATCGGCAACATCAACGACCGATTTAACCCGGAAGATTATATGAGCATAGATGAAATATTACTTAAAAAAGCTGGTGAAGACAATGATTCCAGACGGCATGGCAAGCCTCTTAAAACAAAAGAAAGTGCTGTTTATCAATATTTATCTTATCTAGAAAATCATCCAGAAGAAAAAAAGAGAAAAGACTTACTGTTTGGTTTTGCGGCGCAGGCTGATACCTTAAGTGCTCATTCAGAAAGGCAAGCTGATAGCTGGAGTGGTTCTAGCTCAAGCCATAACAAGATAAAGCCACAATAAAATTGGGTTATTAGCCTCTCAAAATTTAAGCGCTATCAGCTTCAGCGATTGCGGTAATACTGTTGATAAGATTGGTTGTCGAACAGACTTTTTTTCAGGCCTAGATGTTTGAAAAAAGAGTCCAGCTCTCCAAAGAGCACGGATAATAAGCCTAAAAAAAGACGATTAAGCAAATAAGTTCTCTTTATTGATTGACCTCCATCTCTTTGTCACACCTATAGTCAATAACTTTCCTATTTAAACCCACCTAAAACCATGACGAAGCCATGAATTTTTGGTATCATACGGCCAATATAGATAATAAACAGAGGTTAAAAATGACATACGATAAAGAAGCCGAGCTAAAAGCAATTTTAGAAAAATACCAAACAGACAGCGACTTCGTCGATATCCAGCCCTTAGTGAAATTTCTAGTCGACAATATGAGTGCCATTTTCGAAGCCAGCGAAGGCACTCCATTTTACAAAGAAATATTAAGCCTACTAAACCGCAACTGCAACGAAAAAGAAGAAAGATTACCATGCTTTTACCTAGAAATTGAGGTAAATGGTAGGTGTGACCATGTCCAAGAGGCTGCAACAAAAATCCAAGCAGCTTTAAAAAATATCCGCAAGATTTTTGATGGCAAACTGCAAGATGATTTTCCGGATATCAAGGAATTAGCGAACAATAATTTTCGTTATAAAATTGCAAAGATTTTATGTGACCATATTCACACCATTAAGGAGAGATTTAACCCGGAAGATTATATGAGCATAGATGAAATATTACTTAAAAAAGCTGGTGAAGACAATGATTCCAGACGGCATGGCAAGCCTCTTAAAACAGAAGAAAGTGCTACTTATCAATATTTGATATATCTAAAAAATCATCCAGAAGAAAAAAAGAGAAAAGACTTACTGTTTGGTTTTGCGGCGCAGGATGATACCTTAAGTGCTCATTCAGAAAGGCAAGCTGACAGCTGGAGTGGTTCTAGCTCAAGCCATGACAAAATAAAGCCACCATAAAATTGGGTTATTAGCCTCTCAAAATTTAAGCGCTATCAGCTTCGGCGATTGCGGTAATACTGTTGATAATATTGGTTGTGGAGCAGCCTTCTTTCAGTCCTAAAAGTTTGACTTGTCCACCATGAGAGAGGACCCATTTAACACCGGGTATCGCTTGTACATCTTTGTAATCGCCCCCTTTAACCAACCAATGTGGGCTGATCTTTTGAATAATGCGCTCCGGTGTGTCTTCGCTAAAGGGCAAAACCCAATCGACAGATTTTAAGCCTGCTAACACCGCAAGGCGATCTTCAAGATGATTCACAGGACGTGAAGAACCCTTTAAACGTTTAATAGAAGCATCATCGTTTAAGCCGACCACTAACCTGTCGCCCAATCGTTTGGCTTGCTCTAAATACATCACATGACCTGCATGCAAAATATCAAAGCAACCATTGGTAAAAACAATCCGTTCACCAGCCGCTTTTGCAGCAGTTATCGCATGCAGAATGGCTTCTTCATCCATTCTTGATGAAATGGCTGGCGTATATTCTCGAGAGCTGATTGCACTTTGTAATTCATGCAGGCCCAAAGTGGCTGTACCGACCTTGGCAACCACCAGACCGGCTGCAATATTTGCAATGGTCGCCGCTTGCACCACGTCAAAGCCTGCAGCCATGCACATGGCCAAGGTTGCAATAACCGTGTCACCCGCTCCGGTGACGTCGAAGACTTCTCGGGCCAAAGCTGGAATATGGGTGGCCTCTGCATCTTTATGGATCAACGACATTCCTTGATCACCGCGGGTCACCAAAAGATATTCAATATTGTATTTTGTTAATAAACTACGCGCTTTTTCTTCTAGAATTTCTAAACTGGGACAGGCGCCAACTGTTGCTTCAAATTCTTTAAAATTTGGCGTCACCAAAGTTGCACCGGCATAGGCTGCATAGTCATAACGTTTGGGATCAACCAATACAGGAACAGCCATTTGCCGCGCTTTGGCAATAAAGGCCAGCGGTTCTTTCAAAGTTCCTTTGCCATAATCAGACAAAATCGCAACTTGAACTCCCGTTAAGGCTGGTTCAAAGTGTTCTGTTAAAGGGCAATCTTCTAAGCCATGAAACTGTTGTTCAACATCCATACGCAACAATTGTTGGTTGCGGCTTAGAACTCGCATTTTGGTAATAGTGGGATAAGGAATAATGCGACTCAGCAAACATTCAACACCCTGACTGCTCAACAAACGCTCGACCACATCGGCAGCTAAATCAGTCCCAATAATACCCAAAAGACGGGCTTGAGCACCGAGGGAGGCAATATTCATCGCCACATTACCAGCACCACCCGGGAATTCATCTATACGACTAATATTTACAATAGGAACGGGTGCTTCAGGAGATATGCGCGCAGTATCACCATGCCAGGATTGATCCAACATGACATCGCCGACGATTAAAATGCGATTGTGTGAGAAATCAAGTGTGGGAAATGTTATCATGATCCACTGTTAGTAAGCTTTTTCTGTGATAGTTTTTTTGTCCAGTTTGGTTTTAGGCATCAGCCCTAGCCGCACAATCGGACAAAATGGAAGAGCTATATTAGCACAACAAAGGTTTCGGCTGTATAGAGTGAATGCAACAAATCGTGAGAAATTCTAATTTAAATTCAAAAAAAGCCGCCGTTTTAGTCACTGGGGGTGCGGGTTACATCGGTAGTCACGTGGTCTGGGAACTTTTTGAGGCAGGCTATTCCGTTATTGTTTTAGATAACTTATCAAGCCTGATACAACCTAAGCTACCTGCCGATATTATCTTTTACCAAGGCAAAATCGAAGACAGCCAATTAATTAAAAAAATTTGCCAAGATCATCATATAGAATATGTTATTCATCTTGCTGCATCAGTGGTGGTGCCTGACTCGATTCAATATCCCTTGGCTTATTATCAAAACAATGTTTCTGCTACGCGTTGCTTATTAGAAGCTTTAAGCACTACAAACGCTCGTCATTTTATTTTTTCGTCTTCTGCAGCCGTTTACGGCCAACCTGAGCTTAGCCCGGTTGCTGAAGATGCACCACTCTGCCCTTTAAATCCTTACGGTCGCTCAAAATTAATGGTCGAATGGATGCTAGAAGATTTAGCTTTGGTTTCTTCTTTAAAGTATGTGGCATTGCGATATTTTAATGTAGCCGGTGCTGATCCCCAGTTGCGCTGCGGCCAGCAAAGTGAATACGCAGCCCACCTGATCACCTTAGCCTGCAAAACAGCTTTAGCTCAACAACCATTTTTAAAAGTATACGGTCATGATTATGAAACTCTGGATGGCACTTGCATCCGTGATTACATCCATGTCAGCGATTTGGCAAAAGCTCATCTGGCCACTTTACACTATTTACAAGCAGGTGGTGAAAGCACCGTATTGAACTGTGGTTATGGCCATGGTTATTCGGTCAGAGAAGTGATCAATACTTTCAAAAATAAGTTAAATATTAATTTGCCTTATCGCATAGAAGGCCGCAGAGCTGGCGATCCGGCTCAAGTGATTGCCGATCCGCGCCGCATTCAAGCGGCGCTTCGCTGGCAACCTCAATATGATAATTTAGGCGAGATCATTGCAAGCTCATACCAATGGGAATTAAAAAAAATCGCAATGCGAAACGTTTAAAAAATGTTTCATCTATTCTTCCTGGTATTTTTCCACAGAGCCAAGTCTTCCTCAGGACTGGAATTGATGTTTTAAAACTTAGCGTGGATCTTAGAATGCAAAAATTGATAGCTTCCAAATAGTTTCGAAAAAAATAGCCTTGTTTCTTCCTTTGAATTCAAGCCCTGATCAAGCGAAGGCAATACTAGAAAATAAATGCAATCATGTCAAACTGAATTATCTGAATTGTGTTCTTTCAAGCCAATCTCCGCTTGTATTCTTTTTTGCTGCGCATGGTTTTGCCACATCTGCCAATTGCCTCGTTCACGAGATCTATCATTTTCGGAATGCCACAAATGTATCACCCCGAGAGCACAATGTCCGAGAGTACCTTGAATACCCAATTGAATCAGCCTTTGCACCAAATCAGAATCTTCATAGCCCCAACCCTGAAATTTTTCTTCCCAACCATTGATAGCTGCTAAATCAGTCTTCCAAACTCCTAGATTACAACCTTTAGCGCCTTGCCAACGTTTAGGAAGTGCATAACGCAAAGGCCCTAAAGGAAGCCGCAACAAAGGCAACAGCCGATTACAATTGCCCTGTCGATATTGTCTAAACCACTCGCCAAAGCTCCAAGTATGCAAAGGCAGCTGCTGTTCTAAAGCTTGCCGGCTTAAATCTTGATTTAATAACAAGCGGTTTCCGGCTACAAATCTTTGAGATGACGCCAAAGCTTGATGGCGAGCGATAAAATCAGGGCGAGCAATACAATCACCATCGATAAAGACTAAATAGTTCCCTCGAGCTTTTAAAATGGCGAGATTTCTGGCTCGGCTGGCACGAAAACCCAAATCTTCCTGCCAAACATGGGTTAAGCTGATGGGAAATTGTTGCGCTAAATTTTCAACTAGAATTCTGGTATCGTCTTTAGAGCCATCATCGGCCACTATCACTTCGAAATTTTGCACAGTTTGTGCGGCCAATCCTCTCAAAGCCGCTTTTAATGCTGCCGGCCAGTTGTAGGTGGTCATCACCACAGAAATAAATAGTTTTTCCATATTGTCTTTCCAGTTTGGTTTTAGGCCGTATTAAATTTAAATCAACCGGCTTTGGCTAATGCCTAACAAGCTGCTAAATATTTTTAGGAGCGCGAACTTGATAAGCCCCCCCGGCAACCACCAAGAAAAATACAAAAAAGTGGCCAGGCGTATAATCCATCAGCCAGGAATTAATAAAGCAGGTGGCTGCAAACCCCAACAATACACCCTGAGCAATAAAGCGCTCCAATCGAGGCAAGGCCACACTTAAATAATAAATTCTAGCTAAAATGGCCACATAAAAACCCAAGCCTATCAGCCCCCATTGCACCCAAATATTCAGATATTCATTGTGGGGGTTTTCTGTATTTTTAAGCTTTAAAGCAGCTACTTGTTCACCATAAACCCTGGTAAAACTTCCCGTTCCATAGCCAAACCAAGGTTTTTTAAGGGCCAGTTTCCAGGTCTGAGTCGCAAACTGTAATCTCTCTCCCGTCGAGGTAGTGGCATCGCCTTTTTGGTAGAGAAGAATGCCATCTAAAACTTCATGACTGCGGCGATTAAATGCCGGTGAGCACTTAAAGGCCGCAAATAGCAACAACAGCATCAGTAAAATGCTTAAGCCTAGCATTCGTAGTCCTTGATGTTGTACCAAGGCAATGACTGTCACGATGGCAAAAAGAAAATAACCTGAACGCCCCTGGCTTAAAAATAATAGATAGATAATGAAAAAAGCCAGCATCAATACAGTTTGGATTTTATTGAAAAGCTTAAAGCCTAAGCTGTGGATCAAGAAAAAACAGCCGAAGGCCATTAAGAAATTCCCGTCGATGTGGTTCTTAAAGACTGCATTCCTAGCAAAGTGGCTATTGATATTCCAGCTAAAAATCAACTTTAAGACGCCCACCACAGCACTGAATAACAGCACGGCGATAAATATTTTTAAAGCCCGCTCACGCCAAAGCTTTTCTTGAAAATAATGCAATAAAAAAGGCGCGAACAAAAACTTGCTAACGTTACTTAAAGCAGCCCAAATATCAGGAGCTGTGCCTTCACTATAAGGAGCGCCTATCAGTGCTAAAAAAAATAAACTGAAAAAAAGCCCTGTCCAAGGATGCTTGGTCAATTGTCGTAAATTTTCCAGAGCCTGTTTATCGACTATCACTCCCAGTATGGCTAGGGCTAAAAATATATTGGTTACAGCTGTTGATAAAGGCAAAGCCGCAATGGCGCCGATGGCCAACCAATTTTTGGCCGGCAGCTTTAAGCGGGAATTAACTGTAATAATTGCTGACATACTTGCTCCGGTGAAAGTTTGGTAAAACAGGCCGGCGTTTCTTCCAACACCGGCCCTTGATAATGGCAGTCCCGTTTAAAGCAAGGAGCACAGCTAAAATCAGCGCTTAAAGAACGCTGATGCTCGCCCCAAGTACCGCTGCGCTTGGGGCTGGTGGGTCCATATAAAGCCAAGGTCGGCACTTCTAAAGCCGTAGCCAAATGAGCCAGACCGGTATCCACAGCCACCACAGCCTTAGCGCCTTGCAACACACCCGCTAATTCTTTTAATGACAACTTAGGGAGCACTTCGCAGATCTCGCCTAAATTTTGCTGAATGCGCAAAGCCCGTTCTCGCTCTAGGATATTGCCCCAAGGCAGCTTAATCAACCAACCTTGCCTTGCTGCTATTTTTCCAAGACGGATCCAATAGCTTTCTGGCCAATGCTTGCTGATCCAAGTGGTCGCATGTAAAAAAACCAGATAGGGGAGGTGGCTTTCAAAACGCGGAAAATTTTGCAGCAATCCATAACGGGGCGGATCTGTGGGCATAGGGTAATTTAATAACTGGGACATTAACAGGCGATTTCTTTGGATGGCGTGCTGTTCGAGTTCCACCTTGGCTTTTTTACGGTAAAACAGCGTAGCCAAAGGCTCGCGTGCACTCTGAGCGTGGTAGCCTGCAGCTGGGCCTTTGGCTATAGCGGTGATCACGGCACTTTTCAATAAGCCTTGTAGATCTATGATTAAATCGTAGGGTTTTTGTCTTAAGTTACGGACAAAAGATCTCAGCTCACCATTTTTAAAACAGGAGTAAGGATTTTGCCGCCAACGCCTTAAAGGGCAAGGAATGGTTTTAACCACCGACTGATGCCAGCTGGCAATTTCCGCAAATGCAGGCTCTACCACCCAATCAAAACTCAATCCTGGATAATGGCCTATTGCATCTGTTAACGCAGGCAGACTATGAATCACATCGCCTAAAGACGATAATTTAACTATTAATACATGCATGACTAGGATTATTTAACTGCAGTTTATCTAAGGCGGCCAATACGCGTTTTGGCTCTAAGGCCTGCATACAATGATGATGTTCTAAAGGACACTCGCGTTTAAAACAAGGACTGCAAGACGAGCCTTGGCGCACAATGGCAATATCCTGGCCCAAGGGTGGCGTATAATTGGGATCGGTCGAACCATACACGGCAACCACCGGTTTTTCTAAAGCTGCAGCTATATGCATTAAACCTGAATCATTACTCACGACAGCCGTGGTGGCAGACAACAAATCGATCACCTCACCCATGCTGGTATGACCTGCCAGATTGCGACATTCGCCGGCAATTTTTTGAATTGCAAAAGCGACTTCGCTGTCTTTAGGCGAACCCAATAGCCATACCTGCCAACCCTGATTGATTTTTTCTCGCGCCAAGGCCGCATAATGACTTTCTGGCCAACGCTTAGAAGAGCCAAATTCCGCACCAGGGCACAAACCCAGAATAGGCGTTTCGGTATGTAAACCGAACTTATGGAGAGTTTGTAAAACTTGTTCTGGTTTGACCTTTAATCGAGGTTGCAAAATTTCAAATTCTTCCCTGCCCGCCGGATAGGCTAAAGCCACATAACGTTGCACCATACGAGGGTAACGATTTTTATTTAAATAACGCCAATCATTTAATAAACCAAAACGACATTCACCCAGCCAACCACTGCGCTTGGGTATATGGGCAAAATAAGGAATTAAAGCTGACTTCCATGAATTCGCCAACACCAGGGCCTGGCTGTAATGTTGTTCGCGCAATGAACAGCCAATCTCATAACGCGTCTTCAAACCCAAAGCACCATGACCCAAAGGCATGGGCCAGGCTTTGCGCACTTCTCCCATGCGCTCTAATAAAGGAAAGCTCCAGGCTGGAGCTAACACATCGATACAGTGCTCCGGCTGCTCTTGTTTGAGAGCTTGAAATAATGCCTGAGCCATCATCATGTCACCGATCCAAGAAGGACCGATAATTAAAGTCGCGGGTTTCACAAATTATTCGCCTTTTCAGTCTTTCACAATATAATGCTGATTACAGTAAGGACAATGGGCTTCACCGGTTTCTTCCAAAGGCAAAAAAACTCGCGGGTGAGCGTTCCACAGCTTATCTTCCGGCCTAGGGCAGGAAAGTGGCAAAGCCGCATTGCTGACTTCGATACTTGCTCCTTGGCCCATAGGCCTTCCTTGGTGATTTAAAGACACAGCCTTCTCCTTTAGCTTTATAAACCAGCATTCTACCAAAAAGCGGCGCAGTGCTCCACCTGAAAAAGTAATTTGATACACTAAGTTTTTTCTAGGTCCCAGCTAAATTCCTTATAAACCCAATGAGGGACTGGCCTATGATCAAGCGCCCTTAGGCTATTTTAAAAGCGTGTCACTACGCTAGTTCAATACACTTGACCCCCTATGCACCAGTTTCTAGCCCACATTTTATCAAGCTTCCCAACTTTTCCAGAATGACTAGGTATTGCGACCGATCAAGGTTGATCATTTATGAAAAAAACAGATAGATAAGGTGCTAGATGAAAACTACACTCAGCTTCAACGAGAGGAATATGTTCAATGGCTGCCACCCATGGCGCTTTGCGCCTGCTTCGCCAGAAAGGTTTCCTCCACAAACGGGTGGAGGAAACTCAATGATTAAATTTTATAGCCCAGATGCGCCAAATGCGCTTCCACCTGCAACACCATGCCATCTACCGAGAGAACTTTCACTTCAGTACCACCGGGTAAATCAGGGCCAGAAACCGTCCAGATAGTTCCATCAACTTGCAATCGGCCTCGACCATTTTTTAAAGGCGTTTCCAAAACGAAGATCCGCCCGACATACTGCAAGGAACGACGATTTAAAGTTGAACCCGAGTCTGTAGGCTGATGTTTCCACCAACGGTACCAAATCAGGCTGCTCAGCATGGTGGTGACGGCAAATATCATAAATTGATATTGCCAGCCCAATGCCGGCTCCCAAGCCGCGACTCCTGCCGTGATCAGCGATGCAATCACGCAACACAATAAAAATAAATTGGTAGAGGCTATCAGTTCAAAAATTCCGCAAACCACCGCCAGGGCCAACCAATGCCAGTGGCTGGGTGACTCTAAAATTAAGTTCATAAAAAAACTCATTTTTTGCCAAGCTCCTGTATCATTTGAGTCATACCGGCTAATGAACCCATCACACCGCTGGCCTCTAAGGGCATTAAGATCAATTTGCCATTGGGCGTCGAGGCGATTTGGCCCAAAGCTTCGATATACCTTTGGGCCACAAAATAATGAATCGCATTCATATTGCCATTTTGAATCGCTTCAGAGACCAATTGAGTGGATTTGGCTTCAGCCTGAGCTTGCCGCTCACGGGCTTCAGATCCCAAATAGGCGGCTTCTTTTTCGCCTTCGGCTAATAATACCTTAGAGCGCTTTTCACCCTCAGCTTTTAAAACATAAGCCTGGCGAATACCTTCGGCTTCCAAGACCCGGGCGCGTTTTTCACGTTCTGCTTTCATTTGAGCAGCCATGGCATCGACCAAATCATGAGGCGGGGTGATGTCTTTAATTTCAATACGAGTGACTTTAACGCCCCAGGGGGTGGTGGCTTCATCGATGGTCGCTAAAAGACGATGGTTGATGTGATCCCGACGCGATAACATTTCATCTAAATCGAGAGCCCCTAAAACAGTTCTCAGGTTGGTTACCGTTAAATTGCGGATGGCTCGTTCTAAGTCGTTTATTTCATAAGCCGCTTTAGAAGCCTCAATAACCTGGTAAAATACCACGCCATCGACCTTCACCATGGCATTGTCTTTGCTGATAACCTCTTGAGATGGAATATCCAAGACTTGTTCCATCATCATCAACTTGGCGCCGACTTTATCCATAAAAGGCATAATAATGGCAAGCCCAGGCCTTAAAGTATGGGTATAACGTCCAAAACGCTCTACCGTCCATTCACAACCTTGAGGGACCTGTTTCACGCTCATCGAAACAATAGCTATCGCAAATAACACCAATAAAATGGTAAATGTGCCAAAATCAATCATTGAGTCTTCCTCCAAAAACAGCAAATCTTTATAGATCCAGAAATTCTTCTTAAGAATTCTAGCATAGTTTACCCTCCCAATAGTAGGTCAGCAGTCTTTTGATATACTGACAGGATGAATGCACGGATGCTCCCTAAAACTCAAGGCTTTGGCCTGATTGAAGTCCTGGTCACTTTGGCGGTGGTCTCGGTAGGTCTGGTCGGCATGGTGGTCGCTCAAATAGTGGCTTTACAAAGCGTGCTAGATAGTGGCAATCGAACTCAGGGCTTAATACTGGCTTTGGATATGGCAGAGCGCATCAAAGCCAATAATATCTATGCCCAAACCGATGGCAGCAACTATATCAGCTCTACTCCTGCTACCCTCGCGTCCTATTCTCCTGTAGCTATGCCCTGTTTCTCCAATGTAACAGCCGTCGGTGATACACCCACTTCTTGTACACCTGCTCAGATGGCTCAGCAAGACATTTGGGAATTTCAGCAAGCGATTTCTTACAATTTACTAGCTCTACAAGCCAATGGAACGCCGTATGGAAGCTACACAAGCTTTGGAAGTGGCAGCTCTACCTTTGGCGGCATTTGTTCCGACACTAAAACCACCCTGATCACTTTTACTGGAGGCCTTATGACCAGCCCAAGCCTCACGAGCTTGGGATGTGGTTCGACCACCCCCAGCCCGCTGAGTTATTCCATTAAAGTTGCCTGGTCACGAGCTATTGGCAGCTCATTTGGCAACCAAAGCTTTGACAACACCACCACTCGAGCTGTTGCCATCAGTGTGACGCCATGAATCCATTATATCCTCATAGGTTCCTCAAAAAATTCTTAAAACGCCAGCGTGGCGACACTTTGATATCGCTATTGGTGGCGTTAGTGGCGGGTGCTTTTTTGCTAGTGGCTCTCATGCAAACGGTTTTTTTGGTTAACCAAACTTATATTACTATTAAAAATGTCAGCGGCATCTATGAAAATGGCCGCCAGGCCATCGATTATTTACGGCAAGAAATTGTCAAAGCTGGCTATGGGATGACTCAGCCCAGCTATGATTCCAGTGTGACCACGACTAATGGTTCTGGCATCAATACGGTCGCACACGTCTTCAAAAACTGGACCTATATTGGCACCTATCAGGATAATCCTTCACGGCTGTTTAGTACGGCTCTCAGCGCTAACACGACCGATGCATGCCGCGGATTGATGGAAACCACCACTTATCCTTATCCATTTTTTGGCATGCAAGATGGTAATCAAGGTTGGGCTCTACCTTCAAGCTCGGTTAATAAATACACCAGTTTTTCAGGAAATAATTCAAAATTGAGCTACTTCAATACTAGCTCCTACAATGCAACAGCTTGTAGCGCTGAAACCAGTAATACTTACAATTGTGGTGGGTCTTGGTCAAATGCGGTTTATGAGCGCGTTATGCATCATATTTTGGTGCCAGGTGATGCCTATCCTCCCAGCTCCAACCCTCCGCCACCCTCAGCGGTGGGCACGGCATTCGCCACCCTGATCCAGGGTGGTTCTATTGCTGCCTCTGATCAATTAACGATTGCTTATAATTCTGACGGTACCAGCCTAACACCAGCAGATGCTTTTGGAACAGCAGTGCCTTTATCGACCAGCCCTACCAATACCCGCTTCCCCGATGTTTATAATACCTTTGGGATTGGCAGCTATACGCCGCCTGGCAGCACCACTGCCATTCCGGTATTGCAAGCTCTAACCCAGAATAATGTCAATAGTACTTTAACCCAAGCCAATTCTGGCAAACCTGTCCCCGTGGTGAGTAATGTCGAGTTTATGTATATATTGTTGGGGGAAGATACTTACGGCGCTGGTAGCCCAACTCGATATGTGCCGATGGACGATCCCAGTTTAGATCCCAAACGCATCGTCAGTGTTCGAGTCTATATTGTGGTTCGCAGTGAAGATGCTCTGTTTTCGGGAACTCAAACCCCCCCTCCCTTACCGAGTTTATTACCAGCAGGAATTTTAGGCAGCAGTAATAGCAATTGGTCTTTAACCTATGCAGCTCCTGCCGATGGATGTTTGCGGAAACTTTTTTCAACAACGATATACTTAAAAAATGCTCACCTAGCACCTATCCAAGCTCAGTGCGCACTCTCTGCTACCGGTAAATATTTTGTCCAAACAGCTGGGGTCCCAGCCTATGGCAACACATTGACCGCCGGTAGCTCAAATCTAGCCGCCATGGGCTATTACTGCCGTACCAGCAATGCTAGTACTTGTGATACTTACGCTTCCTTAGCATCGTGTGATCTAACTCGAAACTTCTGGTATTTTCCAGCTTCAGGCCCTGATTACCGAAAACCCGTAACATCCGCAGCATCCGGCATACCTTATTCAATTCCAGTTTCTTCGGGAACATAAGAGGCAAAACCGATGAAAAACTCATATCTAAAAACACAAAGAGGCTCTATTTTATTTGTCAGCTTAATACTTTTGATGGTGCTGGCTGTGCTGAGCTATGCGATGTTTGATTTGCAAACTCTAGAACAAAAAATGAGCAGCTATACCCAAGACAAAATTTTAGCTCAGCAAGCCGCAGATGCTGCCATCACTGCTGCCAAAGCCTGGCTAGCCAACCAATGTTTTAAGCCTGAAAGCAATGTTCAATGTACCAGTTGTAACTATAATGGCGCTAATACCTGCAAGACTAATACCAGTGTGTGCGTTTATTCTTCAAATGTTTTATCGACGACGCCTGCATTGCGAGATTGGTCTAAAGCCATGGATGTCACCACGACTCGTTATGGCTATCCGATCAGCTCACCCAATCCCGGTTCAACCTTGGGCACAGTTTTCACGCTCCCAGGCGAAACGGCACCATTACAAACACCCTCTAGTACCTATTTTATTGAAGAAACACTCTGGGATTATAATAATGGCAATCAACATTATTTGATTACCGCCCGAGGCCTAGGTGTTCTTCCCAATACGGTTGTCTACACGACGGCTACTTATGTCAAGCACACACCCCTGCAAAACCAGACGACTATCAACAGCACTCAATATGCGCCAGGGAATGTCGTTAGGCTTTTTAATGTTGGCGATACTATGTATCGCTGGGGCTCAGGCACTGGCTCAGCTGCAGTGCCACCCACTGCTGCTGTTCAAGTTGGCACTGCTACCACATCCACTGCAGCTATCACCACCACCAATTATTTAAATCCAAGCATGATCTGGGCTATCTGTGTGATGGACAACAACCAAATCACTTTTAAAGAACACGATTACAATGGCAGCTCAGGCAGTTATGTGCCAGCTCCAAGCCGCACGACAAGATTCAATATGGCAACCGTAAGTCTAGATGCCATCTGGGTTGCTGGCGCTGTCGCCATCAACCCTTGCTTTACGGAGGCAAACGTCAATGATAGCAATCTCGATGAGCCCAATACCTATGTAGGCGACCATTATTCCACCAATACCCCTGGTTGTGCTAGCGCCAGCGTCGACAGTATTTGGTTTACCATCGAATATTCTCATATGGATACCAGTGATGGTTATCCCGTCTATCTGCTTAAATCCCCAACGAATTCCTATTGGAATGCTAGCTCTGGCACAAACCCTTACGGTATATTAGCCAATACCCTTCCAAGTGATGCTTTTGCCACCAGTAATTTTTGGAAGTTAATCCCCATTACAACGGGCGCCGGTACGACTTTGCGCGCCGAGGTTGTCACCGATACAACTTCACTGGCGCATTCACGGAATACTGGCCCTTAGCAAAAGTGAGAATTTTTAAAGCTTTCATCGGTATGTTATACTTGCTTTAAAAATCCATAGCGAGGTCAGTCATGTCTTTCAGTCAGCGTATTCACAAAGCTTTTCAATTGCTGCTTATTTTTAGCAGCGCGACCCTGGGCAGCAGCTTTATTCTCAGCAAAACTGAATTTTTTAGCCCTGCACAGGCCTCTGCTGCTGCAACGCTCCCTTTACCGACTGCCCAAACACCGGTTTTATCTTATGCCGACGCAGTCGCCCTGGCAGCTCCTGCCGTGGTCAGCATCCGCACCACCAAAGAAATTCCCAGTGAACTCAATCCCTTTATGCAAGATCCTGCCTTTCGATATTTTTTTGGTGAACCAGGCGGAAATATCGATCCCAACCAAAAAGAATTGCAACAGGGTTTGGGCTCAGGGGTAATTGTTGATGCAAAAGGCTATATTTTAACCAATAATCATGTCATTAAAGATGCCAACTCGGTGATTGTCTCCTTACCCGATGGCCGAGAAGGCGAAGCCAAAGTTGTTGGCAGTGATCCCGATACCGACCTAGCGGTACTGCAAGTGAAGCTCGATAAATTACCCATTATTCCCATGGGCTCCTCTGGAGAATTACGGGTCGGAGATGTGGTATTGGCCATTGGCAACCCTTTTAATATCGGCCAAACTGTGACCCAAGGGATCATCAGTGCAACCGAGCGCTCTGAAACCGGTATCAATCTTTTAGAAAATTTTATTCAAACCGATGCAGCTTTGAATCTGGGCAATTCTGGTGGTGCTTTGATTGATGCCAAAGGCAAATTGATTGGTATCAATACAGCGATCTACACCCGCTCTGGTGGTTATCAAGGCATTGGTTTTGCGATCCCCATCGACCAAGCCAAGCTGATTATGGCGCAATTGATGGATGGCGGAAAAATTATCCGCGGTTGGCTCGGAGTACAATTACAGCCCTTAACCAAAGAAATTCGCGATTACATCAACTACAAAGATAAAGAGGGTGTCTATGTAAGAGCCCTGGTTCGCGGCAGCCCGGCACAAAAAGCGGGCCTTTTACCCGGTGACGTCATCACCAAAATAGATGGCAAAAATATTAAGGATGTGCGCCAAGCTCTGCGAGTCGTTGCGGATTTAAAACCTCATAAATCCTATACCCTCGATATCTTCCGCAAAGGAGAAGATATCAGCTTTACCGTCGTTTTAGAGGAACGCAAGCTACAGCCTGTCAAGCATCAGTAAATATGAGAATCATTTGAGATAAAAAGAGGCCGTAAGGCCTCTTTTTATGTCTACCATTGGCTGAGCCCTGGATGAATGAAACCGTTCAATAGTTATAAAACCAAAATAAGTTAATTATCTTTGTCGCATTGCGCTTATCATCAATAGTCTTTAAACTGCTATTCAATTTATTTTTATCATGGATATCTACTGTGGGCGCTACTGATCCTAAATTTTCACCGGTTAATTTTCATACTGCAGGAAACTTGTCAGTTTCAGGCATCAATCACCTATATACCCGGATCATGACTCTGGCACGAATACAATTTCTTAAAATAATATTCACCCAGTACAGCGATAATCTCAAGAACGCCTACCAACAAATCAATCTACCTGGCAGTACTACCAAAGCCGCAAGCTTAAGATATTTTTTTGTTAGCTTATTGAGTCTTCACCCCATTGCTGAAGGTTTTACTATTTGGCGATCTCCACTCCCATCCATCAAAACGGATTTTAATCTTAAGACCGTGTTAAGCCCCCTGTTGTTCAATCAAATCATTGACTCAGATCAGACTATCACTCGGCCAAATTCAGGTTTTTACAACATTTACAACAGAGTGATGGATTATGCCAAGATCAATCTTCTTCTAAAAAGTATTTTGAAGCTTGGCCATTATGTAACGGGCTATGAAAAACATCAAAGCCTTTATTTTAAATTGAAAGTTGATTTCAATTTACTCAAAAGTTTTTTACTGGGAGAGCAGAAAAAGGGCACAACATTTTCTTTGCTATTTCTAAAAGATTTTCTCAGAAAAATTAACATTCCTTTGGCCAGGATCTTAAAGCTCACAGGGCTGTTACTCTTTGTGGTGTTTTGCTTAGATAAAATTCGCAAACCATCACCCCTCACCAAGCCATTTATAAAAGAACCCACACCAACTGTCTCCTCTTGGCAAGAAAAGCTGGCCTATACTCTCCCCCAAACGGCACACAGCCTATCAAAATTATGGCTGATCTTCGAGCATCTACTCACCGCAAAGGATTTGCTGAAAAATTTACAAAAACAACCCAATATCAAAGGTGGCCTGCTTTTTCTTCACCAAAGCAGCCTATTTTCTTATACCGCTTTATACAATACGTCTGAATATCTTGAACCTCATTGCAGTATTATTCCGGAGCCTACATATAGGAATATGTTAGGATCACCAAATACAGCGCGCTGAAGATGGGTATCAAGTCTTTACATAATACATAAACAAGCAAAATTCTAAAAAAATCTAATGTAAAGGCTTAACCCTGCAGGCAATGGCCTTAAGTTAAGGACTGAACCCCGAGGATTATGGCATTGCGCCAAAAGCATCACTGCCGGTAATGGCTTTGCCGACAATTAAATGATGAATATTATCAGTGCCTTCATAGGTAAATACCGATTCTAAATTATTCATATGGCGAATCACATCGAATTCATAACTGATGCCATTGGCACCCAGTAAATTACGAGCCATACGAGCAATTTTCAGTGCTTCTTTACAAGCATTCATTTTAGCCAAAGATACAAAAGAATAATGGGCTTTATTGTTGTCTTTTAAATGCGCCAGCTGTAAATTCAAATATTGGGCTTTAACGATCTCCAAATACATATCGACCAGATCTTTTTGAACCAACTGAAAAGCAGCTAAGGGCTTATTAAATTGCTTGCGCTGTTTACAATAGTTCAGCGCTCGCTCATAACAGGCCAAAGCAGCACCCATAGCCCCCCAGGCAATGCCAAAACGTGCTTGGGTTAAACAACTTAAGGCGGCACTCAAGCCTTGAGCACTGCCGGGCAGCAACTGTTCTTCTGGAATAAAGCAGTTGTCGAACACCAGCTCGCCAGTCATAGAAGCCCTTAAGGAACCTTTGTGTTTAATGGTATTGCGACTAAAACCTTTGACGGTTTTTTCAACAATAAAACCACGAACCCCATCGACCGTTTTCGCCCAAACGATAGCCATATCCGCAATGGGCGCATTGGTGATCCACATCTTAGAGCCATTCAAAACCCAGCCATCTTTGACTTTTTCTGCATGGGTATTCATCGAGCCAGGATCCGAGCCCGAATTAGCCTCTGTTAAGCCAAAACAACCAATGCAGGTTCCCTGGCTCATTAAAGGGAGATAATGCCTTTTCTGTTGTTCGTTGCCAAAGGCATAAATAGGATACATACACAGTGAGCTTTGAACGGACACAAAACTACGAATAGCACTGTCACCATATTCTAATTCTTGGCACACCAAGCCATAAGAAACCGCATTTAAACCGCCACCACCATATTCAATAGGTATGGACATGCCAAGCAAACCCATATCAGCCAATTTAGCAATATAACCTTGCGGAAATTCGCCTTGTTCATACGCGTCCATAATGGAAGGCAAAATTTCGACTTTAACAAACTGTCGCACAGAGTCTCGAATCAGTTTTTCTTCCGCTTGTAAAAGCTCATCAAAATACAAGAAACTGTCCATAGATCTTTTCCTCTAAATCCTAGTGAGCATTTTTCTAGCCTGATTCACGATATCAGCACAAGAAGGCAAAACGGCAAAAGAAGCTTCACCTAAAGGTATAAAACTGTCGCAACCGGTCATGCGCTGTACCAAGGGGTGAGGTGCTAATCCTTGCATGATTTCAGCCATCAGGCTTTCACTGATGCCACCCGTATGACGGCCTTCATCGACAATTAAAACCCGTGGATATTGTTTTACCAAGGTTAAAAGCCCAGAAACATTCAACGGTGCTAACCATTGCAGATCAACCACTGTGGTTAAAATCTGTTCTTTCTTCAGAATCTCTTGAGCCTGCATGGATAGGTAGAAGCCATTACCAAAAGAAATAATCAGTAAATCCTGACCTTCACCATAGATCCCAAATTCTCCAAATACCAGAGATTGATCAGGCTCAGGATAGATGCTTAGCCAAAGCTCGTCACCCTTTTGATGTAAATCACGCATACCATATAAAGCAATCGGCTCTAAAAAAAGCACCACACGTTGCTGTTCTTCAGCCAACCGAATACAAGTGCGCAACATCTGTGCTGCAATATCCCCCCTGGAAGGGCAGGCAATCACCAAGCCTGGAATTTCTCTCAAAGCTGCAATGCCATTGTCGTTGTGAAAATGGCCACCAAAACCTCTTTGATAAGCAAAGCTGGGTATTCGAATAACCATAGGATTGGTGAATTGACCATTGGAGAAAAATGACAGTGTGGCAGCCTCACCTCGAATTTGATCTAAGGCGTTGTAGACATAAGCTAAAAATTGTATTTCAGGCAAGGGGATCAATCCTTGATGACTTAAACCGATAGCTGTACCCAAAATACTTTGCTCATCTAATAAGGAATCAAAAACCCGTTTTTTAAATCGTGACTGCAAACCGGCCGTTACATGATAAACACCCCCTTTGCGCGCCACATCTTGACCAAACAATACCAGTTTTTTATTTTCAATAAAAGCATCCATCAAGCTCCAGTTGATACACTGGGCCAAGGTTCTTTGTTGGTTTCTTTGCAACCAAGCTTTATCCCAAATAAGCTGACGATCTTCCAAGTTCAGCGGTGATTTTTTTACAATATTTTTTTTGCCTGGCACAATGGCTGCCATAATATCGGAACTGTGGGTGAGTTTGGGTCGAGCCACCGCTTTTTTGCTTAAAGCCGTTACCAACTTTTCAATCTCTTGATACCATGCAAGGATCTCACGCCCGGTCATCAAGCCCGCTTCTATTAGAATACGCGCTGACTGTAAAAGAGGATCTTGAGCCTCGGTTTTTTCAATATCCGAAAGCGAACGATACTCGCTTTCAACATCAGAGCCAGCATGACCCATTAAACGCACAGTTTTTAAATGGAAAAATACCGGTTTTTTTTCACACCGCGCGATCTGCACGGCCTGAGTAGCCTTAAAATAGACGTCGCAGATATTTAAACCATCGGCGGCAATATAATGAAAGCCCCTTTGGTGTTTCATGGTATTGGCAACCCAATCAGTCGGTGTGGGTACTGAAATGCCCCAACCGTTGTCTTCACAAACAAAAATAACAGGTAAAGGCCAGCCCTGTTCTTGTAACCAAGCTGCAGTATTAATAGCTCCTTGACTGGTCGAATGATTTAACGAAGCATCGCCAAAACTACAGACAACAATGGCATCATGGCTCAAATGCCCTGACAACTTCAGTTCTTTGCTTAAATGTATCGCATAACTTGTGCCCACAGCTTTTGGCAAATGGGAGGCAATGGTACTGGTTTGAGGAGGTACATTTAAAAGAAGACTGCCAAATACCTTGTGGCGACCCCCAGAAATAGGATCCTCGGTTGAGGCAACCTGTGCAAGTAGATGCTCATAGATAATGTTTTCTAAAGAATAATCGGCCAGTTGTTTGGCCCGTTGCACCATAAAAGCACCACTTCGATAATGCAAAAATGCCATATCTTTTAAGCTGAGAGCTAAAGCCAAAGCTGCATTGCCTTCATGGCCACTGCTACCAATGGTGTAAAAACCTTGATTTAAATTTTTTAACCGTCGGCTACAAAAATCCAACTGGCGACTCACCAATTGGCTTTCAAAAAGGCTCAGCAATTGAGCTTTATCTAACTTAGCTTCCTGCAAGGAGATCATATTATCAGCGGCAGGAAAATCAAGATTGGCAACGATGTTGAGAAATTGTTGATCCAGGGCATCAGCCCTATCCAAATCGTCAGTAGCGTTCATGCCCACGACTTCCTTGTATCTCTTGACGCAGATCCTTCAGCGTTTTTATATAATCGGGCACTTCAAATAATGCTGTGCCCATCACCAAAATATCGGCCCCAGCTTGATAGACCGAGGCCGCAGTTTTGATATTGATGCCCCCATCTACCGTCAGCACTAAAGTTTTTCCTTGGCTTTTATACCAATCTTTGGCTTCAGTAATTTTTTTATAAATAGCGGGTAAAAAGCTTTGGCCAGCAAAACCCGGATTGACCGACATCAGCAATAAACCATCTAGTTTATCCAAGATATATTCTAAACCCGTTAAAGGAGTTGCGGGATTTAAAGCCAAATATGCAAGACAACCCTGAGATTGAATCAACTGCAAGCTTCTGTCCACATGCAAACTGGCCTCAGGATGAAACGCAATACTGGTTGCGCCATGCTGAGCAAATGCGGTGATTAAATCATCCACCGGTTGCACCATCAAATGCACGTCAATGGGGCAAGTGATGCCATAGGCTCTTAAGGCTGCACACATTTGTGGGCCAAGTGTTAAATTGGGGACATAGTGGTTGTCCATCACATCAAAATGAATTCGATCAGCACCCGCATCTATAATAGCTTTGGCTTCGGCTCCCAACTGTGCCCAATCGGCAGAAAGCAGCGACGCCGCAATTTGATAAGTCACTCTTCACCTCTTTAACGAAAACCTCGAGCTTCGCGAATTGCATCGTAGGCCGCACTAATTTGTTGCGTTTTTTCTTGAGCCAGCTTCAACATCTCTGCGGGCAGGCCTTTGGCAACCATTTTATCGGGATGGTGCTGATTCATGAGTTTACGATAAGCTTTCTTTATTGTAGCTATATTGTCGCTCGAAGAAACCCCTAGTACCGCATAGGCTTGATCGAGTGAGTTGGTATTGCTGTTAGCTTTCCGCTGATCTTTGGTACTGGACTGCCAGCCCTGATAAAAACTGTGGCGCGTAGAGTGGCTGGATCGTAATTCTTCAAATAGCTGAGGCGGACAGTGTAAATGTTGGCAAACAAGCAGTAACAATCGACGTTCATCGTTGTTTAAATCGCCATCAATTAAGGCCAGCTCTAAAAGAGTTTCAATAAAAAGATGGACCAATCCCGGGTGGCCTCTAGATGCCTGCCAGAGCCCTTCTAAGACAGCAGCAAGATTAAAGTCGGCTACCTTGCCTCTGTTGAACAACTTGATTGCATCGTTGTTTAATGACTGATTTAAATTTGAACGCTGCATAATGTTGCGGGCACATTCAATTTCAGCTTCATTCACCCGGCCATCAATTTTTGCAAGATAACCCATTACCAAGAAAGTTGCGTTAAAATAAGCACGCCTTGCAGCAGGATCCCGAGGCCCAATGCTGCTTTTCAACCTTCGCATCAAGCCTTGATCAAAATAATGACCAATAAGCAAGCCCAGCGCTGCTCCAGCCTGTCGAAACAGCAGATAGCCAAAAACGGTACCAAAAATTTTGCCCCAGAATTGCCGCATAATTCTCAAAAGAAAAATGAAAAGTTTACCATGATTTTAGAAATCTAAGAAAGATCCCCTGATACCGATTATTGTCGAGTCAAACTCAGATTCGATGCCCCACCACTGCTGCCTTTGGCCAATTTTATCATCAGACGCAAATCATTTTCAGAGTCGGCATGCTTCAAGGCAGTTTCGTAGCTAATTTTTTCTTGAAAGTGCAGCTGGAACAAAGCTTGATCAAAAGTTTGCATGCCCAATTCATTGGATTTGGCCATTAAATTTTTTAAAAGCTCAACTTCGGCTTTGCGAATATGTTCCGATACCAAAGGACTATTCAGGAGCACTTCTACAGCTGCAATCCGTCCACCACCCTCCACTGTGGGTAACAATTGTTGTGCAACGATACCTTTTAAATTTAAGGATAAATCCATCAAGATTTGTTGATGCAGATTCGAAGGAAAAAAGTGAATAATTCGATCTAAAGCTTGATTTGCATTGTTAGCATGCAAAGTTGCTAAACATAAATGGCCTGTTTCAGCAAAATTAATTGCATAACCCATGGTTTCAGCAGTTCTGATTTCACCAATTAAAATAACATCCGGTGCTTGGCGTAAAGTATTTTTTAATGCCACTTCAAAAGATTGGGTATCGATACCCACTTCACGCTGGCTAACAATACAACCTTGATGAGGATGTACGTATTCAATTGGATCTTCAATGGTAATGATATGGCCTTTGGAGTTGGCATTGCGATGCCCAATGAGGGCCGCTAGACTGGTACTTTTACCTGAGCCCGTAGCGCCCACCACAATGACTAAACCCCGTTGAGCTAAAGCCAAATCTTCTAGAGCTTTTGGCATTTGTAAATTTTCTAAGGTTGGAATGACGCTTTCTATGCGCCGAATGACCGCACTTACGTGAGAACGCTGCATAAACGCTGAAGCCCGGTAACGACCGATATCCGGTAATTGTAATGCAAAATTACATTCGTGAGAGCTTAAAAATTCCTCTTGCTGGGGTACAGACATAGCGGAGAAAATCAGCTCTCGAGTTTGCTCTGGGGTTAAATTTTGATCGTTTAACGGAAGCAAAACACCTTGGCATTTGATGCTGGGGGGGATATTGACGGTGATAAACAAGTCGGAACCTTTTTTATCATAGAGCTCTTTTAAAAAATCTTCTAACTTCATATATTCAGACATTCCATGATGGTTTTTAGAAATGTTCAGTAAAGTTGGCGCGGATATACCCTTTGGATTTTGGTTTACGGCGCGGCGCCAAGGACCGAACAACCGGAGTTACCTTGTGCGTCATGAGGATTGTGACAAAACGTATGGAACGTTTTGGACGCAAAGCACCCGCAGGGCGAGTACCAAGGATGGTGCGAGTCATTATCCGCAGGCAACAAAGCCGTAAATCTAAAGACAAAGGGTATATCAGCTTCTAGAATCTAGATGAACAACTCCTTGTTTTCCGCCTTATACTGAGCATCTTTTTTGGAGATAAGATTTTTGTGAACGTATTCTAAAAGGCACTGATCTAAAGTTTGCATACCCAATCCTCGACCTGTTTGTATCACCGAATACATTTGGGCAATTTTGGATTCTCTAATAAGATTACGAATAGCAGGATTACAAATCATAATTTCATGTGCAGCTATTCTACCGCCACCTGCTTTCTTCAATAAGGTTTGGGATATCACGGCTCTTAAAGACTCAGACAACATGGAACGTACCATGTCTTTTTCATCGCCTGGGAATACGTCAACAATACGGTCTATTGTTTTAGCCGCTGAGGTCGTGTGCAAAGTTCCAAACACCAAGTGACCGGTTTCTGCAGCACTCAAAGCCAAACGAATGGTTTCTAAGTCTCGCATTTCGCCGACTAGAATCACATCAGGATCTTCTCGCAAAGAAGCGCGTAATGCATTGGCAAAGCTATGAGTGTCTCGGTGGACTTCGCGTTGATTGATTAGGCTTTTTTTACTTTCATGAACAAATTCTATTGGATCTTCAATCGTGAGTATATGCTCGTGCTTGTTGGTATTGATGTAGTCAACCATCGAGGCTAAAGTGGTACTTTTCCCAGAACCGGTAGGACCTGTCACCAATACCAAGCCACGAGGATTTTCTGCAATGTCTTTAAATATTCGTGGTGCATTTAAAGATTCTAAACTCAATACCTGGCTAGGGATGGTCCGCAAAACCGCACTACAACCTCTATTTTGAGTATAAACATTCACTCGAAAGCGCGCCAATCCTTTGATTTCAAAAGAAAAATCTGCTTCAAAGGTTTCTTCGTATTGTTTTCTTTGCTTATCATTCATGATGTCATAAACTAGACTATGCACCGTTTTATGATCTAAAGCAGGCAGATCAATACGTCGAATATCTCCTTCCACACGAATCAGCGGCGGCATACCAGCCGACAGGTGCAAATCTGAAGCTTTATTAGTGACGCTAAAATTCAATAACTCAGTAATATCCACATCTCTCTCCAGGCCAAGGCAATAGCTCCCAATCAAGGCCAAAACAGGTTATTCTTATGACTCTAATTGAGTATAGGCATAAAAGAAATTAATAGAGTTGACCTAGAAGTAACCTGAAACATCCTAGTCTGCTATTTAGAGGCGGACCTATGATCTCCAACGGCACTTTAAATACAGTACCCCTAAGCATCATCCATGCCACGCTATTCACCTGTGATTTTAATAAAAATTACCTTTAGCAAAGAACCCGTAAGCGAAAAGTGCCCATAAAACAATTCTTGATGGATACCAAAAACGGTTTATGGCAAAGAAAATATTCCATGCACGATTTGCAAAATACCTTTAAAAGTTATTCGTATGCAAAACCGAACAACAGTCTTTTGCAGCTATTGTCAGAAATAATGCTGTTGGTTTTTATGGTAATCACCATGATGAGACATATAACACAGCTTAAGGATCACAGCCCCAAAAAAATAGTTCATTCACAGTAAGTCTAGGAAAAGGGGGTTCAGTTTTAATACCCGCCTAGGCATGCAGTTATTCTGGCTTGTAAACAACTATCCGGAACCTGGCGACCTTATCATAGACGAATATTGCCAAACCCCACTTTCCTTCAATCATGCATAAGTCTCAAGCCTAGTCGCCAGCTTGGATCCGGGAGCTAAATCTTTTTATTGCTTGTTTGTCATCAAGCCAATATAATAGTTAACTCTCATAATATAATACACTGGCCTAAAGGATTCTTATGATCAAGAATTTTAATAACAAGTTCTCTTCTAACGCTTCTTCTAACGCTTCTTCTAACGCTTCTTCTAACGCTTCTTCTAACGCTTCTTCTAACACTTCTACAAGCTCAAAACCTGTTTGTAAAGCTCAGGGCTCTTCTTTCAAAACTCACGCTGACTTAAATAACGACATGATTGATCTTTATTTAAGTTTTTTGCCTCCAAATGAAATTGCAAAAATAAAAAGGGTATCTCGGAGTTATTATGAAAGGGCTAACCTAGCTTTAAATCATTACCAATTGATTGACAAAAATTGTAAAAAAAAAACTTGGGCTTAAATTTCTGAGGTTCCAGTCAAATAATTTTCAAAGCTTCATTTTGGTTCAAAACTCTCAAGGACAAAATCAGGTTTATGTTTGGGGAAGCAATCATTGTGGTCAGCTAGGTTTGGGTCATACGGATCCGGTGAATCGTCCTAGTTTGCTGCAGTTTCCAGACCCAGTAGACAATTGGACGCTCAGAGAAATTGTCAATGATAACGAAGCCTACGATAATAACAACACCTTCGCCATATTTCAAAGTTCGGAAGGAAAAAATCAGGTTTATGCTTGGGGAGTTAATAAAAAGGGTCAGCTAGGTTTGGGTGATAAGAATCCGGTGAATCGTCCTAGTTTGCTGCAATTTCCAGACCCAGTAGACAATTGGACGCTCAGAGAAATTGTCATGAGCCCCTGGGGCTCTGATCAGACTACCTTCGCCATATTTCAAAGCTCGGAAGGACAAAATCAGGTTTATGCTTGGGGAGCAGGTCCATGTGGTGACTATCGTATGCTAGGTTTGGGTCATACGGCTCCGGTGGATCGTCCTAGTTTGCTGCAGTTTCCAGATCCAGTCGCCAATTGGGCACTCAGAGAAATCATCATAGGTTGGATCGAGGTTTTTGCCATATTTCAAAGCTCGGAAGGGCAGAATCAGGTTTATGCTTGGGGAGAGAATGAAGAGGGTCAGCTAGGTTTGGGTCATAGGGATCCGGTGGATCATCCTAGCTTGCTGCAGTTTCCAGATCCAGTCGCCAATTGGACGCTCAGAGAAATCGTCAATAATAGCAACATAAATGATGAGAGCAGCAGCTTCGCCATATTTCAAAGCTCGGAAGGGCAAAATCAGGTTTATGTTTGGGGAAGCAATGATGAGGGTCAGCTAGGTTTGGGTCATACGGCTCCGGTGGATCGTCCTAGTTTGCTGCAGTTTCCAGATCCAGTCGCCAATTGGACGCTCAGAGAAATTGTCTATGGGGTGTTGGAGACTATATACGCCACAGTCTTCGCCATATTTCAGAGTTCGGAAGGACAAAATCAGGTTTATGCTTGGGGAGAGAATGAAGAGGGTCAGCTAGGTTTGGGTCATACGGATCCGGTGAATCGTCCTAGTTTGCTCAGTTTCCCAGACCCAGTCGCGAATTGGACGCTCAGAGAAATTGTCTATGAGTCGGGTAACTTCGTCGCTATATTTGAAAACAGCCAAGGACAAAATCAAATTTATGTTTGGGGAAGCAATAATGATGGTCAGCTAGGTTTGGGTCATACGGATCCGGTGGATCGTCCTAGTTTGCTGCAGTTTCCAGACCAAGGGGCCAATTGGACGCTAAAAGAACTGAGGCTTGCTAGGCTTGGCAAAACAGGCCATTTTGCCATATTTCAAAGCCCGGAAAAGCAATATCAGGTTTATGCTTGGGGAGTTAATGAATACGGTGAGCTAGGCTTAGGTCATTCCTTGCCTATTTTTAAACCAACCTTAATTCCTTTTTTTAAAGGGGCAACGGATGTTAACCAATTACCCATTCAAAAAAGAGGGGTTTTTAATTCCTTTAGTGCGGCTTCTAGTAGCCCAGCAATGGCACCTGTTTCTGTTAGTAATAGTTCTGAGGATGATTCGAAGGAAGCCCAGCCTTCTAAGCGGCAGCGTATTGGAATTTGAAAAACGTAATCGCTTATTTTTATGCTAATACGGTAATAGAAGAATCATAAAAGTTCTCTTGCCCACCAGAGACCGAGCTTTAAATAGCTTTATACATAAACGAACAGCCAGGAGCCTTTACCGAAAAGCAGGTTGCCAGTATCCCAATATTCTTCACATCCCCTGCAGTCACCGTCATAAAGTAAGCTTTAAAACTTGCTATGTTGCATAACAATCAGCTTGCCGGTACCTGCAAACAGCAGATTTAGATTTTAGGCGATCCGGTTTTAGGCTATCATAGGCAACAAAAGCTTCGTATAGGGTTGCCGGGGGCAGGCCTTTGTCTTTTCATCTTTGCCAAAGCTCCGCCGGATAAACCACTAAAGTTTTGCCGAACAAGGCAGCCTCAAGCTTTACTAGAGGCCCTGGCTGGTTCTTAACTAAGTTGGGGCCACGGCTCCTCTGCAGCCCTACACGAAGCTTAAAGCTAGGCAACCTTGCAAAAGAACAGCGCAACTTTTTTGAAGAAAGTATACTCCTTCTAGTTTGGTTGCGATAAGCAGCCCAGGAAAAATCGAACCAGTATTCATGACAGGGAGCAACTATGACACCGATAACCGAAGCCATTATTTTAGTGACTCGTTGTATCTTTGAAATTTATATCAGCATCGTATTGCTGAGATTTTTATTTCAATGCTTACGAATGAATTTCTCCAACCCCTTTGCACAATTTATAGTGCAGGCTACCAACAAAATATTGGTTCCATTGCGCAATTATATTCCAGGTTACGCTGGAGTTGATTTGGCCTCTATCGTCTTACTGCTGGGCCTAAAGATGTCGGAGCTCTTGCTGGTTACGCTTTTTATCCAAGGTAGCCTACCAAACCTAGTGGGTTTGGGCCTTTGGAGTATTGCAAGTTTGTTCGATCTAACACTCGACATCTTTTTCTACGCGACTTTAATGATAGTGGTCGCAAGCTGGTTAAACTCCAATGGCAGTCCCATGTTGGCTTTATTGGTTGAGCTTGTTGAACCTTTAATGCGCAAAATAAAACGCTTTGCTCCAAAACTCTCTGTGATGGGGGGTGGTTTAGATTTTTCCCCTATGATTGTGATGGTACTCATTCAGGTTTCAAAAATTCTTCTGATTAATCCATTGATAAAAATGGGCCAAGCTTTGGCGCTTTAGGCTATGCAGGAAAAAATTTTCACCATAGGCCAAAAGAAAATTGCCGCTAAAATTTGGGGCTTAGAGACCAATCCGCCTATTTTGGCTTTACACGGTTGGCTAGATAATGCTGCAAGCTTTGATTATCTAGCTCCCCTCTTGCCCAATCATTATATCATTGCCATTGATTTTCCAGGCCATGGCTATTCTTCTCATATTCCTGCTGAATGTTATTTTCAATTCATTGATTACGTCGGTGATATTATATATTTGGCCGACAAGCTCGGCTGGAAACAATACAGTTTATTAGGCCATTCCATGGGTGGCGCCATAGCAACGCTTGTTGCGGGTACCACACCCGAGTGCATTCTCAAGCTTGGGCTCTTGGATGCTTTAGGCCCTCTTTCTTTAGAGCCCGATGAAACACCGCCGCGGGTGCGCCAGGCCTTTAGCCGCTTTGCCACTATGAACGACAAAAAACGCAACAGTTACGAGTCTATAGATGCAGCCGTTGCAGCACGATTGCGCGCCAACCGCATGGAAGAATTTTCTGCTCATAGTTTGGTCTTGCGTAATTTAGAAGAAAAAAATCAGCGTTTTCATTGGCGCACCGATAGCCGTTTGTTCTTACCCTCGCTGCTGATGCTCACTGAAGAACAAGTACATGCTTTCTTAGAAGCCATCACCGCAAAAACTTGTTTCATTCATGCCAAAGAAGGTTGGCCTTTTGGAGAAGATGTATTAGAAAAACGCTTATCGAAAATTAAAAATCTGGATTTTTACAGCATATCAGGCCACCATCATATCCATATGGATGAAGCCGCTCGCGTGGCACGCATTCTAAGACCCTTTTTTGAGGCCCAGGACTAAATATGCTCAATCCATCATTCAATAGCTTGATTTTAGCCACCAGCAATACTGGCAAACTTATAGAAATGCAAGCTTGCCTGCACGATTCTGGCATCACCCTTAAAGCACAGACTGAGTTTAATGTTCCTGATGCTGAAGAGACCGGCTTAACTTTTATAGAAAATGCTTTAATCAAAGCGCGCAATGCGTGCCACCACACAGGCCTTCCGGCTATTGCTGATGATTCAGGACTGATGGTGCCTGCTTTGGATTATCGGCCGGGGCTTTACTCGGCGCGTTTCAGTGGCCCTCACTCGACAGCTGCCCTGAACTGCGAAAAACTATTGCAAGAATTAGCAGCCAAACCCAATGCTTGTCGGCGGGCTTATTTTTATGCATTGATTGTTTTTTTACGACATAAAACCGATCCCTGCCCACTGATCAGCGAAGGTTATTGGCATGGTGAGATTTTGCATCAGCCTCAAGGCCCTGCAGACTTTGGTTTTAACCCGTTATTTTTTGTGCCCACGCATCAATGCTCTGCTGCAGAATTATCAGTTTTGGAACGCAATAAAATCAATCATCGCGGCATTGCTTTAAGACAGTTACAGCAGCAGCTTAAGCCTTTGTTCAATACATGAATAGCCATCATTTTAACGATATCCCACTTGCTTTGTATATTCATCTACCTTGGTGTGTCAAAAAATGTCCCTACTGCGATTTTAATTCACATCCTTTAACAACCTTGCCAGAAGATGCCTATATTGAATCTCTGATCCAAGACTTTGAAGCAGATCGGCCTTATGTGCAAAATAGAAATATTACCAGTATTTTTTTTGGGGGTGGTACTCCCAGCCTCTTCTCACCCAAAAGTTTAGCCAAGCTTTTAACCCATATAAACCAACATTTAAATTTTAATAAAAATTTAGAAATCACCTTAGAAGCAAACCCCGGCACCGCAGAGTGCCATAATTTTAAAGACTATAAAGCCATTGGCATCAATCGCATTTCCCTAGGCGCACAAAGCTTTAATGATGCCATGCTCCAACGCCTCGGACGAATTCACTCCTCACTTGAAACTTATAAAGCAGTAACCGCTATTGAAAAAGCAGGTTTTGAAGCTTTTAATCTAGATATCATGTATGGCCTGCCAGAGCAAACTCTGGCAGGCGCGCTGGAAGACTTAACAGCGGCTTTGTCTTTAAACCCAGCTCATCTGTCCTGGTACCATTTAACGCTTGAACCCAATACGCGTTTTTTTCACAGCCCACCCACGCTACCGAATGAAGAAGTCCTGCTTGAAATGATGCAGCAAGGTCAAAGCCTGATCCAGAACCATGGTTTAAAGCAATATGAAGTTTCTGCTTATGCTTTCAGTCATTCTCAGTGTCAACATAATTTAAATTATTGGCAATTTGGCGATTATTTGGGCATTGGTGCGGGAGCCCATGGGAAAATATCTTTACAAAGTGATCAGTCCATTATGCGATTATCTAAAAAACGCCATCCTAAAGCCTATATGGAAAATACGGGTTCATTTATTGATGAGCAGCGATATTTAACAACTGAGCAGCTACCCTTTGAATTTATGCTCAATCTTTTAAGGCTGAACCAGGGTTTTGATTTACAACTTTTTGAAGCCAGAACTGGATTAAATAGAAGCGTTTTATCGAAAGCACTGGAGCAAGGTTCTCGCCAAGGGCTTATTTTACACAACGATTCGCAGATCACTCTCACCGACTTAGGCTGGCGGTTTTTAAATGATACGGTGGCGCTTTTTTTATCTTAACGAGCCGAAAGACCTCTTCCTTGAGGAAGAGGATGTAAGGCGCATTCACCGTAGGTGAATCAATTTTCTGGAGTTTGTTGTTGTTCGATATATTGCCGGATCACAGCAATAGGTGCTCCGCCACAACTGCTTGCAAAATAACTGGGTGACCAGAGAACGCCTTTCCATTAGTCACTTCTTTTTCAATATTAAAAGCGGTACATTCATCAAGCACCAAAATAAAATCTGCACCCAACTCTTGTTGTACGGTAATGGCCCGCTCCGGCGTTAAATGGTGAATGGCACCATCAATATAAGAACGAAAGGTTGCCCCTGTTTCATCGATTTTAAGTACTGTTTTAGGGCTCGATGCCTGCTGAGTGCGTTTAATTGCTGCACTGTGCGTTTATTTTTGCTCATTACTAATACTTTAGTCTAAATGAGCCTTCAGGCTTACTTTTTTTTCTTCCTGTGGTACGAGAGATAATGTATTCACGGGGATATGAGGCTGATTGCTCAGATAAGGCTTTTTTTTGCGCCGACAACACGTAAAAGCTGTTAATATGCCAGTCGCAATTTTATGAACACCCCAAGTAAGCGTTGAAGTTTGCGATATAGGGTCTTTTTGCGGGGATTTTTTAAGAACAGCGCTCTGAGAAGACGAATGCATTTTTGAGGGGTCTGTCTGTTGATAAATTTCCCAGGTTCCTAAAAATTCAAAAATTTTATTAATAAACTCAATAGGAACATTTATATGTTGTAAGGATACGATGAGGGAATCTCTTTGGCGAAGCTCACTTATAAAGCGATTTTTGAAAATATTAGCTTGAACATCACTATTGAAATTAAAATCAACAGAGAATAGTTGAAAGGAAATTAAATTATAGTGCGCTAAAATTTGATCGGCTAAATGCTTAATTGAGTAAGGATCCAGACGCTCAATGGTGCAATCAAAGCTGGTTAAAGAAGGGCTTTTAATAAGAATATCTGCTAACCTCTGAATATTGCCTTTATGTTTCTTTGCCACATACTCGCATATCGACACTGCCAGAAATTGCGATAACAAATGCGACAACTCGGATGATGTCGCGGGCAAAAAATTAGCCAAGGGCGGATATATCATCTTTGCCACATAGCTTAAGCCTGTCACTCCGATGCTACCTAAGATACGAGCTTGTAGATTTGGATAAAAATGGGTGCTTCGAAAGTTATTGCCACTTAAGCTTAGCTCAATAAGATTGTTAAAAGGAATGTTTAAAACAAACTTATCGAGACACTGATTGGTTAATCCTGTGGAATTTAAATTTAATTTTTCAAGCTTAGGAAAGATTTTAAAAATCCTGGCCACCAAGGCTCCATCACCGCTAAGCTCATTCGCTCCCAAGTTGAGCTCAAGAAGGCTTTGATAAGTGGTTGCTTCTTTGCTGATTAAAAAGAAAACCGATAAATTAAGTTTACAAGAATAAAGGTTCAAAGATCGGAGTAAAGATAGTTTATTTAAAAGTTGCACCAAAATTAAACCAGCATCCTTCAAGTCGTTCATGCTTAAATTAAGGTTAAAAAGGTTGCACGAATCTGGGCAGCTCTCAACTAGAGAGCAAAGATCATCTTTCGTTAGATTCGAAGAAGATAAGTTCAGGCTACTCAGTCTAGGGAATATAATTAAAAGTTGACTTAATTCATATCCAGATCCTTTAAGTTCATTACCCATTAAAGAAATATCTATAAGATTAGAAATACCTGTAAGATTAAGCTGAGTAGGGATTGAAATTAACTCTTGCAGAAATTGGGCAGTTATGTTTGCCTGGTCTAAACTTAGGCTTTTTAAGTTGGGGAATTTTAATAAAACAAGCGCCAAATATAACCCGCAACCTTCAACATCTAAATTATTGCCAATAACATTTAGATGGGCAAGTTGCTCATTTATAGCTGTCGTGGCACATAACTCACGCAAAATTTCCCTATTTGAAAAACTGCTATCCAAACATAAAGATTGTAAATATGTTGAACGACAAGCGCTATTTAATATGTAGCCCTTATCTTCTTCCGATAGTGGAGAATTGGTTGAGCCTTGAAACCCAACCATTTGAAAGACATCCTGGATCCTGCTTCGCACCAGAAATGGAGTGCTTAATATATTAAGTTTATGAAACTTGCTGCCAAATAGAGCGCTAGATGTATAAGCCAAGTTTTCATTGGCATAGATTTCTTCCAGAGGATGTTCAGAAGGGCTTTTTTCAATAAAATTTTCAAAATCTGCTTCAACCAAGGAACATTCATCTAATTCTAGCACCTTTAAAGAGGGTAACTTCTGTAAAATATTTCCGAGAATATAGCCTCCATTGCTAAGATTATTGCGGGAAAAGTCTAATCTTGTCATTGTGTTGTTCTCTGGGCAAGCGTCAGCAAAATCTGCAAGCACACTACTATCAAACCCAAGGTTATTTAATTTTAATATTTGTAATTTTGGGCATTGTCTAATAATTAGTCCTAAATAATAACCCACTGCTGGACTGCTATATTTATTTTTAGCAACCCCAAATTCTCCAAAATCAAGTTCCCATAAACTATGTGAGGCAGGCCAATGCTGACTTAAATCTTTAATATCGTCAGCATCTAAATTGCACCTTGGCAAACTTAATTTTCTCAACCCCTCGCATTTCTCTAAGAGAGTGACCAAGGACAAATAGGTATCTTTCAAGAAAAATATTTTTATATTTAATTCTTTTAAAGTTGAATTGGCGACCAGGTGCTGAGAAAATGATTTAAAAATTTCTTCATTAAGCTCCCCTGTACTAAAGTCCAACCGGCCCATCTCGGGAGGTAAAACAATGGGCTTGCAATTCTTGGGATTTAAGATTTGCTCTATCACCGCTAAAGTTTTTATTTCACGGGTCGCTCTTGAATAAGGCATTGTTATTCCTCCTTTTATTTTATTTAGAAGCCATACTGACTAAGATACAGCTATAAAACTGCCATCCAAAGCAAGTGCAACATCAAGACAATTGACTAATATTATACATTGAATGACTGACGAATGGGACTCCCACATTGTGGCGCTCTGATGATTTTTTTTGGCCAATGATAAACAAGCTATAAGAAGCCTTATCAAAAATATAGATTAGAGGATTAGCGAAATTACAACGGGAATTAAGTCGTAAAAAATGTTTCTCATTCAATTGGAAAAACAAACGAGGAAAATAGCTAAACCACACCAAAAGATAGCTAATATTCGAAGAGATTTTCAACACAAGCTTTCAACGGAGCTCTGCAAAAACCACGCACTGATTGTAGTTGAAGACTTGAAAATCAAGAACATGAGTCGGTCAGCCAGTGGTGTTTCAGAAAACCCGAGTAAAAATGTATCTGCAAAATCTGGGTTGAATAAATCGATACTCGATCAAGGTCGGTATGAATTCAGGCGCCAGCTTGAATATAAATCCTATTGGCAAGGCGGTATTGTGGTTGAAGTTAATCCGCAATACACGAGCCAGCGATGTTCCCATTGCCAACATATCGATGCGAAAAACAGGCAAACACAGGAAAAATTTGTTTATTTGAAATGCAGCAGTGAAATGAATGCAGACGTCAATGCGGCGAAAAATATTTTAGCGGCAGGGCAGATGGCTTGTGGAGCAAGTGCGTAAGCGCGGCGATGAAGCAAGAACCTACCGAGATCTTGGATCTCGGGAATCACCTTCTTTTAGGGAGGTGAGGATGTCAAAATATCTATAATTTTAATTTTTCTAACAAAGAGTCTTGCTCCTGCAACGTCTCGAGTAAGCGGCGGTTGGCTGCACCGCTTGCGGCAGACGTATGGCTACTAGCGCGCTGTCTATGACTATTCCAAGAAGGCGTTGTGGGTGGCGTCAAAGGACTCAAAGAATTGTGGGACAATCGATGAGACATGATCGACGGGGTCAAAAAAATTGAGGGATTGTGGGAGAGTCGATCAGGGGTTGACTCTGGAGTCAACCGGTTCGAAGGGTTAACCGGCAATCGACTTGGCTTAGATGTTGGCCTGGGGTTATCCTGCAATTGATCAACCGACATATTTGTACGAGAAGGAGAACTAGATAGCCGCGGAGAGATAAAATTTTTTTTTATCAAGGGAAGATGGGGAGGGCTCCCAGGGATATCTACCGTCAGTAACCGATTCGTTGGCACTGGCATTTTTGGTGAAACAGTCTGCTGAGCATTCTGAGGTTTCTGATAAAAAACTGCCAAAGGACTAAAATACCTGCCAGGCGCTTCCTTGCCAGACTTCATCACTGCCTGATAGGCTAAAATCTCACTAGCATTATAAAATGAATTAAGTGGATCTTCTCTGCTGCCCAGCTCATTGTATATTTCAGCAATATCATTATAGGCAGCCAAGATATTACCAGCTATAGCTTCAGAAGTTGTCAATTTTAGAGAAACAGCTAAGATGTTTCTTAATTTCTTTAAAATAAAGTGACCGATCCTGAAATCTTCTGGCTCATGGCCTAATATTTTTTTGGAAGTTTCCAGCCAAGATTTTTGGCTCTGGGTTTCATCCATGGCTTTTATAATAAAATCTAACAGCGGATCTTCGAATGAAATAACGGCTATGGTCGCTGACAATTGTAGAATATAAGGCTCTATTCGGTGGGCTAGATTTTTGAGTTGCCCAACAATAGCTCTTTTTTCGCCTAAGGTAAAATTTGCCCATTCAACCTGGTAGCTAGGGGCTCCCAAAAGCAAAGACCATTTTTTCACAGCCTCCTTCATGGCATCAAATGCAGCATATCTGTAATGACGGGTATTCGACTTAAGAGCCTGGGAATTATGAGCAGCCAAGATTTGAGGGGAATGAGTCACCTCCAGCTTATCTAGTATAGCGCTAAGCGCTGCTATCTCTTGTAAAAACATCCTTGTCCTCACAGTTAAATGAATAAATAAACAGAGATTTATGTCTATTGTTTAGATTTTAGTTTAAGTTAATACTTTATGTTAACTTAGAACCTATCTTTGTTGGAAGGCTTGCAAGAATAACAAAGCTAGCGGCTAAACCTGTCAGTCTTTTGTCTTCAGCCATTATGAGCGCTTTTGTGGCTCTATTGCCGATCCTTTATGCTGCAGATCCTGTTGCTTTTACTTCTAAGCGAGTTTTTTGCTCTTCTGCTAATTCAACTCCCAACCACAATTGCAAGGTGTTTAAATAGGTGACCAAAGGTACAGCCTTTATCGCTTCGGGGCCTACGGTTTCTAAGGAAACTTTTTCTAAAACGCCTTGCTCTTTTAAGCACTGCCGAGTGACTGCCTCTTGGTAAAGGCGATAAGGATTGGGTGAAATAGTCAACCACTTACCGAACTTTGGTTGGGTTTCAAGCCAAGCTTGAATGGTCATGGCGGTGTTGGGCCTTAACAGTACACCTGTTTTGCCATCTAATTTAAGCGGTACTGAAATATATTGCACAGCTTTGGCCCGTAGATCTTTAGACTTTATAATTTGCTCCCAAACAAAAGCTGCGGCTTCTGCTTCATGATTCGGTGCTTTAGCAGGATGCTTCCAGCCTTTTCGAAAGGGTGTTTTTGAATGCGCCGGATCGAATAAAACATTCTCTGATTCAATCTGGGGATCCAGGGACCGCTCACCTGCTAAATAGACGATGTTATCGGCTCTGAGACCGGATGCCCATAAAGTATCTAAAAATTGCACTGAGCGGCGCATACTCGATACGGTCGCCCCATACAAAATGATGGTATCGTAGTGATTGTCTCTGGGCAAAGTTTGCGTCACCATCCCTAAAGCTTTCAGAGAAGGTATCAATTTTTTTTTCTTTTCTTGATGCACAGGGGAAACTTGCCAACGTTCTTGGCCGGGCCTGCGGCCAAATTTTTCTTTCAAGGATCGATGGATGTCTTCAAGGGAGTTGTTGGGTGAAATATCGACTGTTTTTAAAATATTTGCAAAGGCCGGCGTGGGTTTTCCCCCTTCTTGCAAAGGGCTGGCTGATAGATGACTACAGCTTAAGCTCAATATCACCATCATAGCAAAATAGATAGATTTTTGTTTCATTGTCTTCTCCGAGTTTTATGTAATTAAAGTTTTTAGAATGATTAGCTTAATTTCAAGTGTTTAACAGACTTACCCGGCCCTCCTTCGTTGTCTAAGCCAATATTTTTTGCAGATCCTTGTTCTAAGATATTTTTTGCATCACTCAATTTTTTCAAAAATTCACTCTCTTCATTTTCATTTGTAGCCTCTCTTATTCTGTTCAATTGATAGCGAAGAGTTGAATGCTCAACAATCATTATTTTTTGATTGATAAAGCCAAGCACCAACGGAGCCTCAGCCAAAGATCCGGAGTGGATGGCCAAAAATTCCTGGTTATAGGCAGTTTCTACCCCCCGGATCAGAGCTCGTTTCATATGTGCTGAGGTAAGCTGGCGTTTGCGATAAGCTCGAACTCGGCCCATCGCTGCACTTGTTGCGCCTTTTGGCACATCTTGCAATAAAAATTTTATGGAAAACCGCGGCAAGCGACACAGGCCGGCCAAGCCTCCCAAAACATTCAACACCTGAGGCGGATAACTTCGTTGAATATCATGAATGGCCAGGAATAAAAGTTTATAGGCTTCCTTCCAGGAGTTTTGTTTTTGAATAAAGCCTATTAAATTTCGGTTGATATTCACCAAATGCTGGTTTCTTTGAAACAAAATCTGCCAATCTAGCCCCGAAGCCTCGAGACTGCGCCAGGCCCGCCCCAGATTGTAAATCGCCGTTAAGCTGAGCGCTTCGAGAAAAGACGTCAGCATACCTTGGCTTAAAATAAGATAAAATTGCGCTGCTAAGCCTTTTAATAGAGCTAAAGCTTTCAACTTACGAGTCAGTGGGGTATCTTTTTTAAGATAATTTTTTGGCATCAGTCCTCACAAGGGTCACTTGGATTAAAATTTATGTCCCTAGCATACCGATGAGGGATTCTATTTTCAAATCTCTCAAATTTCGCTACACTGTGCTGTCCATTTTTACCCAACCTGGTCGCGGGCGGGTGTTATTAAGTCAAGGAGATTACTATGTCAGCAATTAATTTCGAATTGCAGGCCGAACTGCGTGATGATGAGGGGAAAGGTGCGAGCCGCCGCCTACGTCGCTCAGGTAAAGTGCCTGCTATTGTTTACGGCGGTCATGAAGCACCGACTTCGATTACTTTAGAACATCATAAAGTGATTCATGCTTTAGCCAATGCCGCTTTTTATACTCATATCTTAAATGTCTCCATCAATGGAAAAAAACAGGATATGGTCCTAAAGGCTGTGCAACGACATCCTTATAAAAAAGCCGTACTGCACCTTGATTTCCAAAGAGTCAGTGCGACTGAATCCATTCAAATGCGCGTTCCTTTACACTTTGAAAATGCCGATAAAGCACAAGGTGTGAAAAAAGGGGGTCTTATCAGTCATCTTTTAAACGACGTTGAAGTCCGTTGTTTGGCTCGCCATTTGCCTGAGTATTTATCGGTTGATCTAAGCCATTTAGACTTGGAACAATCCCTGCACTTATCCGATTTGGTACTGCCAACAGGCGTCACCTTGGTCGCTTTCAAGCAAGGCCAAGAACACGATCTGCCTATCGTCAGTATCCATCTGCCACGAGCTGCAAAAGAGGAGCCTGTAGCAGCGCCGGCTCCAGCTGCCGCAGTTCCCGCATCGATGGCTAAAGAAGCCAAAGACAATAAGAAATAAGGTTTTTCAAGCCTGATGCATGCCTCCCCTAGCCCCTCTCAAAGTGCCATGGCGTCTTCAGAGGGGCTTTTACTTTTAATTGGTCTGGGTAATCCTGGAGCAGAGTATGCTCACACTCGGCACAATGCTGGGGCTTGGCTGATAGAAGCACTTTTGGCCAAAGAAAATCTTCAACTTGTGACCCATCGAAAATGTCTTGGAAAAGTTGCTCAACTTTCTCTTGATGATAAAACTCTGCGTCTTTTTATACCCACGACCTTTATGAATTTAAGTGGCCAGGCTGTCAGTTCGGTGCTCGGATATTTTAATATTCCAGTCGAAAATATGCTGATCGTTCATGATGAACTCGATCTAGCCCCCGGCTGCATTCGTTATAAAGCTTCTGGCGGTCATGGCGGACACAATGGTTTAAGAGATATCATTCAACAGTTGGGGCATGGAAATTTTGCCAGGCTTCGAATAGGCATTGGCCATCCCGGCCACAAAGATAGGGTCAGCGGCTATGTTTTAAACCGGCCCTCAAAAGATGAAGCCAAGCTTATTACCGAAGCTATCGAACAGTCACTGGGGCTGCTCCCACTGCTGGTTGCAGGAAAATCTGCTCAATTTATGAACCAGTTACACAGTTTTAACCCTTAAGTGTTGAGGAGTATCTATGGGATTTAAATGTGGAATTGTCGGCCTACCCAATGTAGGCAAATCGACATTATTTAACGCCTTAACACAGGCCGGGATAGCCGCTCAAAATTATCCTTTTTGCACCATTGAGCCCAATGTCGGCCGAGTGCCAGTACCAGATCCTAGATTAGATCAACTAGCCGTTCTAGTAAAATCAATCCGCTGCATTCCAACCAGCCTTGAAATTGTCGATATTGCAGGACTGGTCAAAGGTGCCTTTAAAGGCGAAGGCCTCGGCAATCAGTTTCTATCCCATATTCGAGAAACCGATGCTATTTTGCACGTGGTGCGCTGTTTTGAAAACAACGATATCATTCACGTTGAAGGAAGAGTGGATCCTGTTGCCGACATCGATGTGATCCATACGGAATTACTGCTAGCAGATTTAGACACCGTAGAGCGTGCCTTATACAAGGCACAAAAATTAGCCAAAAGCGGCCAAAAAGATTTGCTCCTAGAAAAAGATCTCCTAGAACGTTTACAGGCTCATCTCAATCAGGGCTTGAGCTCTCGCACTCTCAAGATCACCGATGCCGAAAAACCCCTGTTAGAACGCTTACATCTTTTAACCCAAAAACCCATGATGTACATCGCCAACATTGACGAAACCGGGCTTAACGACAATCCTTTACTGATAGCCTTAGAGAAAAAAGCTTTAGAAGAAGCTGCCATGGTCGTACCTATTTCAGCGTCTTTTGAAGCTGAAATAGTCAGCCTCGATCTTGAAGAGCAGCAGGCATTTTTAGCAGAGGCGGGTTTGAGTGAGCCAGGCCTGCATCGATTGATACAGGCAGGCTACAAACTCTTAGGCTTGCAAACCTATTTTACAGCTGGCGTCAAAGAAGTGCGTGCTTGGACTATTCCAGTAGGCGCTACAGCGCCAGAAGCAGCCGGTGTGATACATACCGATTTTACCAAAGGTTTTATACGAGCTGAGGTGATCTCTTTTGGTGATTTTATTCAGTTCAAAGGTGAGCTGGGTGCCAAAGAGGCAGGCAAATGGCGTTTAGAGGGGAAACAATATGTGGTTCAAGAAGGTGATATCATGCATTTTCTTTTTAATGTCTAAAACACAGGATCACAGCGATAGGCTCGAGCAATTGCTAAAGACGGAAAACCTGTTTGAACCTGTAACCACGTCACATGACTCGCCCCAATTTCTGAAGCTTGGACCCTGGCATGCTCTTTCACCATTTCTAAACCGGGGCCGGTAAAATAGCGGTAAGATTCGCCATAGACCTGGCCCAAAAACTGGCAAGCTACAAGCTTGCGAGCATCGGCTTCTTGGACTCTTGATAAGGTATTTTGAGCCATCGAACTACAACCTGAAAAACTACAGCTTAAAATAAGTAAACAATAGTAGGCTGACTCCAGTTTAAACATTAAGTAGTCAGTCTTTTTAAAACTAGAAAAGTTACATCGTCGGGTAAAGGTTTGCCTTCTATTAAACCCAAACTCAATTCTAAAGCTTCAGCCTTACCATCGCTTGCAGCCACCATGGCCATCAAAGTCGTCTCTCTTTGTTCAAGCTCTATTTGAGGTAAAATTTCCATAATACCATCGGTGGTCATAAATAAATGGCTACCGGGCGCTAATTGAATAACATGCTTTTGGTAATGGGTTTCTTTCATAATACCGACCGGAAAGCCTTTGCCTGGCATATAGTAGGTATTATTACCTTCTAGCAAAATTGGGTTTGGATAATGGCCGCCGACGCTATAAGTACACGAGTGTTTTTGAGTATCAATAACGCCATAGACCATGGTTAAATATTTGCCCAGTTTGGCACTGTGAATTTCTAAAGCCAGTTCTGATAATAAATGTGCCGGATCCAAGATAGTCTGCCCACCACCTGTTTGGTATTGCATCAGCATTTGCTGAACGATACTGCGTAATAATACGGTTACGAAAGCCGAAGAGGCTCCATGACCTGATACATCAGCAATATAGAAGCCAAGTTTTTGAGTATCGATTCTAAAAAAATCTATAAAGTCACCGCTTAAATATAATGAAGGAAATACTCGGAAATTGAATTGATAGCCATCATAGGTTGCACCCTGATCTGGCAGCAGACGCAGCTGAACACTACGGCCGGCTTTTTGATCTTCTTCAAGCGTATCTAAGTTTTTTTGCAAAGCCTGGGTTTTAATCTCCATTTCTTCACGATATTTTCGATTTTCTTCAATAAGACGGGAGCGCTCTAAAGCTTTACAAATGGCGTGCTCTAGTACCGCCAAATCGGTAACCGGTTTGGTCAAGTAATCCCAAGCACCCAACCGTAAAGCTTCAATAACATCATTGAGGGCCCCTGCCCCTGAAACCACCAGTACCGGTGTTGCTGGAGACTCTTTGGTAATCGTCGCTAATACTTCTAAGCCGCCCATTTCAGGCATTTGCAAATCGGTTAACACCAAATCGGGTTTTTTTTCACGAAAGATTTCAAGACCTACGCGACCATTTTCGGCTTCATAAACAACAAAGCCGCTGTCTTCTAAATAGGCAACGATGCTTTGACGCAAAACATATTCATCATCAATTGTTAGAACACGTGCACTGGGTGACATACTTTACTCCGCCCGGCAGAAGTACGGGCATGGTCATTGCACTAAGACAGAGTGCTTAAATTAGATTATAGTTAATTAAAGGAAGAAATTCGGCAAATTTAAGGAAAAGGTATGCCCTTCTTTTCATCACTTGCACTAGAAAGGAACTATTCTGAAAAGCGTGATTTTATTCGCATGCAGATTAAAACCCATCTCACCATTCGGGAAATCGGTGCCGAAAAGTTTATTGATGGCATAACCCACAATTTGAGCGGCAATGGCATTCTTTTTGAAACCGAGCAGCATTTCGAGGACGCCACTCGTCTTGAAATAGCTATTAATCCGGTCAATGAGAGCATCACACCCCTCATGGCTATCGTAGAGGTTGTTCGTACAGATCCCTGTGAAGAACGCAATAGCTATCTTATCAGCGCTAAAATTATTGAATTACGCCCAGACTAAGAAGGTGGCCCTAGGAGCCGTTCATCATTCGCCTCTGAGGTTTCACCATCAATTTCATATTGACGATGGCGCAAATAGGCATCGCGCACCCACGCGTATTCATCTCCACTAGCTGCTTCTTCCATAATGGCTTCATTGCCAAGCAGTGAGGCTCGGGTGTCAATGACATAACTGGCAAACATGATATTGCGCACTTTGACCTTCTTAATATAAGGCCAAACACTCATATAATAAGTCGCTACCCGGCCTACGCCATCTCTAACAGTGCTGGGACCAAAAAAGGGCAATACCAAATACGTGGAATCTCGATAACCCCACAGGGCCAGTGTCTGACCAAAATCGGCTTTATGCTTTTGCAGTCCCCAATGATCGGCGACATCAAAAATTCCGCCAATACCCAGTGTTGAATTAACCAAGAAACGAGTGCTATCTGAAATAGCCTGAGGAAAACGACCTTGCAAAACACCATTGGCAATGGTGGGAATATCATTTAAATTTTCAAAGAAATTATGAACGCCTTTTTTAACCGGTTTGGGTATTACAGCATCATAGACTTTGGCTATAGGTTTAATAGCAAGTTTATCGACAGTCCGATTGATTGCATAAATGCCTCGATTCAAACCCTCTAATGGATCACTTTTATGTTTAGCTTGAGTCGCACAACCTGTCAGCAACAGGCTACTAACACAAAGCATCAGTATTTTTATAGGTTGAATCATGGGTATTCCTTACAGGTCTTTGTATTGAGTGTAAAAGGTAATTCAAGTTTCTACCAAATTTTTTAGTCTTAGGCCTACGACCATCCTAAAACTTATGACAACAGGTATAAATGCAAAAAGGCCTTACTGTTCCCAGTAAGGCCTTTTTTTGAGGCTTCAAAAGTTCATCAGATTACCAAGCTACTTGCGCACGCAAACCGAAGATATCTAAAGTACGTCTTTCAACTCCAGTCGATCTATTGGGATGCTGATCTACACGAACGTAGTTAGCAGCAAAGGATACGTTTTGGTTGACATACCAATTTACGCCAAGAGTGGTATCGTGAGCCACAGCACCTGCAATATCTTTATTATTGAGGTTAGCAAAGCTGTAACGTGCGGCCACTTCCCAAGCGCCATATTCTTGCATAGATTTTGGACGATTAATGATGCCTAATCCAAAGTCATAAAGATGGGATTCACCCGTCAACATGTAGGCACCAGCGACTTGCCAGCCGTGGAACTTAGCAGTGCCACCTTGGCCTGCAGGACTCCAGTTATCATGACGCTTAACGCCTGACTTGATGTATTCAGCTTGCAAAAGGGCTGGACCCCAAATAGCTGCTGCTTCATAACCATATGCATCGACTCTGCGAGCACGCATCACACCCGTATCTAAAATATAGCCTGGAGTACGGCCATAAGCTTCAGGGTAGGTGTTGAACTCAACACCAGTTCCTGTAGGGGCGCCAGAGATAGTGTTGTTAACACGTTGATTGTAACCAGAAACACCTAAGTGATAAGTCACTTCTTCATTGTGAACAGGCGAGAAAGTGACACGTAAAACTTCAGCCACTCTGTCGGACTTGCCGACGTCACCACTTTGAGCTGCTGTTTGGTTATAAGCAGGGGTCATGATGTTACCGCTAACGGTAAACATATCTTCAATAGCGATATTTGCACTAATACCCAAGCCATCCGCAGGCGAGAATGCTACCGTAGGCAATGCACGCTCTATGAACAACAAATTACCCGAGTCAGCAATATTTTCCATGCTAAATAAAGTTTGTTGTTGACCAACAGTAACGTTGGCATGGTGATGCTTGTTGGTATAGGTAACTAAAGCCCGATGGATTGTATTGGGTTTAAAATCATACCGGAAGAAGTAGCTCCAATGTTCGCCTACATTTCCGCCAAGACTTACACGTGCTCGACGAATGTTAGCGCTGTTGGGAAACTGATTTTGCTTGTCATCAGCAGAACCTGCAAACATGGATTGATCCATTTGAAGCAGACCACCAATGTTAAAAGAATGCGTGGTACCAGAAGTTACATTTATTCCGCCCAGGGTTTCAACCTTAGCGTTTGCAAATGCAGAGCTTGATACCGCTGCTGTTAATCCGGCCAAGGTCATTCCGACCCACTTCAACGTTGAACCTATCCTCATGAACACATCTCCTACATTTGACTGGCATTCAGGTTATTAACCAATTATAGGGCCACCTACTGTTGCAAATATCACAGCCCAGCGGAATCCTATCAAATCTTTCCAAGCCTTACCATAGCACAGGAAAAATTAATTTGCATTATTTTACAAAAAATCTTTACTTTGTTAGCTGGTAAGAAACTTGTTTAATGTATCACCGATAAAACATCTTGATATCAAAGCAAGCCTTAAAAACCTCGATAATTATCGCATAATTTTAATTTTTCAATAAGGCTGTTGCTAGCAAAAATAATTTTTTCTAAAACAAAAGTTTAGCCGTTCAAAACATACTAAGCGCCAAACTGACATAGTGCGATAATGTAGTCAAGTTTTTAAGCTATTGATAAAATCAGCCTAAAATGATATCTAAAAATTTATCTTTGAATATAAACAATTATACTCGACGATTGCGCCAAGCGTATCGATAAGGAATTTTTTGAGATGAATGCAGATCCCATCCTTTTACTTCTGCATTGTCATGCAAGGTAAACAGCCAATATTGGCCTAGTTTTTCTTGCCAATAAAGCCACCCTTCTAAAATGGGCTGATGTGCTTCATGACTCTCTACACCTATACACTTTAAAACCAAAGGCCTCGGTTCAGTCCTTAAAGCATTCCAACTGAGAGACTGTTTGATATCCAATCTATCTAAAGCGTAATAGCGACCGGCGTGTAACAACAGCGCTCCAAAATCGCCTTGAACCACCCGCTGAACCTTGGGTTGCAGATCTTGTTTCGAAAGCTGCTCTTCCAGATGATAAATCCCAGCAGCTTTACCCTTACCTAAGACGAGTTGGTAAACATCCCAACCCAGATTTGAAACTTGTCGTGTCACTAAAGGCAAAACTTGCGGAGCATCTAAGGGTGGTGGCAGTTGCACTGCTAAGCGTAAGCTTAATTCTCGGCCCAGTGGCTCAACCTGCCAAAGATTTTGTTGCTCATCTGCTATATAGAGGCGATCGACTTGGCCCCTGCTGTGTAAATCGTAAGCCGTTAAACTTTGAAACCCAGAACCGGATCGGTGAAACAGCGCTTGAGCCTCATCGGTTTCAAAGTTATAAGCCCAAAGTTTGGCTGCATTTTCTACAGAACAGAATAAACCTAGCCATATTAGCCACTGGCCATTCGCTAACCTTCCTAGAACAGGCTCAGTGGTAATCATAGACGGACCGGTATTCTTATCGGGTAATAAGTCCTGACTCAGCTCATTGAAAGCCGAGCCCTGAAGACCATTGGTAATATCCAAAACCTTTAAAACCGAGATGGGAGACTTAATGGAAATCACCAAAAGAGTATGCCAAGCACCTTTAAAATACAGATCAAAGCTTTTAAGCGAGGCTTGGCTAATTTTCTTATCTAAACATAAAGACAGTTTTTGAATGCATCGATCTTCTAAAGCATCCCACAAGTATAAATTGCCATCCTCAGTGATGATATATAAAACAGGTATTCGGGCTCGATGCCTAGCTTGAAACTCTTGATAGCTAGGTTGATGCCAACTATTGCCATAGTGGCTTTGAGGGATCCCCACCAGAGTAAATGCCAAAACCTCTGGTTGAAAATGGCTTTCAGTTTTTTGCAAGAGCGTATCCACATCACGATAAAAACACAAACCATGTTTTGGTTGCTCACCTTGACAATTAGCAACCCAGAAAGTTTTGTCCGCTGCTGAAAATACCCAAAAAGGCCGCGCTGCGGCATCTTTGCAAAACAGCATCCATAATAAGCTGCTAATTAAAACCAAGGCTAAGGACCAGGCCTTCATGTTCCAACTCCACAACAGTCACTCCTGTTCTACAATTAAACTCCAAGGTGTCAGCTATAAAAATCCCTTTGTTTGGCAAATGTTTTTCTTTTGCTTTATTATTCAATTCCATAAAAAATCTGGCCTCTGAATGCAGAGCATCATTCACCTCGGCTATTGTTTTCCAAGCGAGTGCCACTTCTGCCAACAAATGCATCATAAAAATGCTCATTAAGCTCGTTAATAGATATACAATCAAGAGAACCATACCCCGTTGCCTATACCCGCTCCATTTTGATTTTAGGCTTTGTTGAGCACTCATCATGCTTTCAACATTAAGGCTGACTTCTGCGGCTGGTGACAAGCCCACAAGCCTAAAACTCTGGCGGATAATGACTCGTACCATCCTGGTACTCGCCCTTCGGGCGCTTTGCGTCCAAAACGTTCCATACGTTTTGTCACCATCCATATTACGAGAAATTTATGTCTCGCATGCTCCTCGCCTAAAACCAAACTAGAAGTGGGATGTGATTTCTGGAACATTTTTTAAAGCAACCTCACGATAAAAACCCTGATACAAACGCCTGTCTTTGGGTTGAACTTGATGATCAAGCCACATATAAGCAGTCGGCTTATTTAAAAATTCCTGAGTACTGACCAATAGCAAATGCAACTTGATACAGACGATTTGACTCCAATCTGCTATTTCATCAGCACGTTGATAATACAGCTGACCGGACTTTTGAAAAACACCGTATTCAAACTGCAATGCTTCAACTCCGGCCAGCCATTCTATTTTCTTTCTATCGCTGGACGATTTGCGATACAAAGAATAAGCAGCTATTGGTTGAGCAGCTCCTAAAGGAGGATGGCTCTTGGCGACAAAATACAGCACCTCTTCTAAGGCAGCTATTTCGGCAGGCTGTTTATAGGAATGCAACGGTGCATCTATATTGCGGGAGTCATCAATTTTGATAAACGACGTCGCTGATAGCCTGGGGATGGGGTAAAAAATTGCTGCCTGACTCATATCGGAAATTAAAAATACCAGATGTTTGCTAGCATGAAAAGGTGTTTTTAAACCAACCTCCTGAACAGTCACTGCAAACTCACCAGCCAATTTTTCAACAAATATGGGCACATGATGCAACAAAAGTAGATCGCAGCCCGGCTTGCTTTCTTTAAGATTATTTTCAAAATATAAAGGCGAAGTTTGAGGGGAAAGCAATGCTTGTCTTTTTAAACTTAAGCCTTCAGGCTCTTTCAATAAGCCATAAATCGGATAGTTGGCAGCCAGCCCTCTCACCCCAAAATACCCGGCAGCTTGAATATCTTTTTTAATAAGATTGAAAGCCAATTCAGCATTTTTTATCAGCATCAGTCTTGCGAGCGCTTGCTCATAAGCTCGCAAACCAAAGATATACCATTCACTCGCCATAACAACTATCAGTATGGTTAACAAGGACTTAATAAGGATGCTGGCTAAGCTCATATCAATTCACCGGCCATTTAAGTTCAGAGCTGAAGGCCAGAGCTTTAACAGTGAGAAAGTAATCATTTTCATCTTTTGAAAGATTTTTGACGAAATGCTCGGGGCAAGCATAAGAATTTTGTTTAATAAGGTTGCAGAGAGAGCTGAAATCATGCTGGCTATAAAGTTCATGGATTTGTAGTTGTTCAAACAAGGAATACAGGCAATGCTCTAAAGCTTGTTTCTCTAACAAAGCTTTGCTGTGCGCTTGGTTGAGCTGCAAGCTTTGATGACTCAAGGACACACTGAAAGACAGCAACAGCAAAGCCACAAGAATTTGAGCCATAATAACCTCATTGATATTTATAATAACAACGTCATTATATAATTTTTTTCTTGCACAATTAAAGAGTTCCAAGCTGGAACAGCTGCTGCCGGTAAAATGTTCAACGAAACCTATCGAGCACCTGCCTCTCTCGCTGAAAAACAATTTTTTGATGCGCTTAAAGCTGATATGATATACAGTCTGGCAGGTTGAGGAATTGGGCTTATCTCAGAGTTGTATACGAACATGCCCACAGCTTGCCACCACTTTGGATACCGTGAATCAATCATAACAATCATTTTTAAAAAATTTCTTTAATGAGAAAAGACTTTGGGAGGGCTATACTTGTTCCAAAAAGGTTTTAGGTCTTTATGGCCTACTCAAGCTGCAACACCTGAAATCAAAATGGAACAAGTATAGTTATTCCAGTTTGGTTTTAGGCTAGGCGCCAAGGGCCGAGCAACCGTGACAAAACGTCTGGAACGTTTTGGACCACCGCAAGGTGGCCCGCAGGGTAAGTGCCAGGATGGCACGCATCAATTGACATGGTAGTCAATGAGGATTGCAAGGACCCGCAGGCAACAACGCCTAAAATCTAAATGGAATGACTATATCTTTCACTTACGATCCCGAACACAAGTGTGAGATCTCATGATCACTAGCAAAAAAATATCCGACTTAATGCTTTTTAATACTTAATATTTTCTTTCAACAGCCGATATGTCTTGAGTTAAACACACTAAATAGGTAGCTGGTAAAATGAAAACATTAAAAGTATTTGGCCTATCTGCAATATTGGGTAGCTTAACTGCATGTGCCGTACCAAGCACGTCTGTATACTATCGAGAACCCGGTGTGCCGGTATATCCTGTATATGCAGAACAACCCTTTTTGAATGAGCAAATTGTTATAGATGGCAGACCCTATTATCGCCATTACCACAACGGGGTACCTTACTATCACCACTCACCACATCATCGCTGATTGCTTGCTAAACGTGAGCGAAGCAATCCCAATAAAAATAACCCATTTATTTTTCAGGAGATTTCCGGATTGCTTCGGCACTAAGGAGTGCTCTCACTGACAAGTAACTACGCCCTATAACAAAATGAAAACCGATGGCCCTTAACTGCCTGCAGGCAAGAGCCATATATGACTATAATCGTTCCATTTTGATTTCAGGTGTTGCAGCTTGAGTAGGGCATAAAGACCTAAAAACTTTTTGGAACCCGTATAGGTTTGAAATACCCTTTTATGGATAAAAAAAATGGTTGGGCTCGAAAAAAATACGAGGCTATACCGAGCCCAAGTATATTTGCCAATATTTCTCCAAGCGCACCGCTGAAATAGGCATCAGGGTTTTGAGCGATTGGGCAAACAAGGACAGTCGAAACTCTTCCAGCAGCCAACGGAATTCTTGAAACTGTGGGTTTGACAAAATAACCGGCTTTTTGAGTTCGACCACAGCTTTGCGCCAAAATGGCAAGACTTCTTTTAAAAATCTGGGCTCTTGAGCGTGATTGGGGCCTTTTTCTATACGCAAGGTAATAGCCTGAAAATACAAAGCCAGCCGCTGATCCCAGGGAGGCGGTGTGTGTTCGATAAAGCCTGGATAGATCAGCATGCTGATTTGGCTGTCGATATCTTGTTGAGTAGCTAATTTAAAATGATTTTTAGCTAGTTGCCATTTATTTTTGCAAATCACAAAGTTTTTTAAAGCGGGCCCCAGCCAATCTTGAAGCTTAACCACGACTCTTCTAACAGCTTTTTCTTTTTGAACAAGATTGTTCATTAATTCATCACTTTGCAATAACCGGGTGATTTCCTCTCCATAGAGCGCCTTTAAAATTGTTTTACTCAAATCTTGCAACAGTGCTTGTTTGCTAATCAAGCCGGTTAATTGCAAAGCCCAGTGATGCAGCTCTGGAATTTTTTTACCCAACCATTGTAGGATTTCCGTAGGAGCACTCAAGGCTTGCTTCTGCGATAGCTTTTCAATATGGCGACTTTTTAAAAACGGCTCTAAATCTTTACCTTCATAGATAAGCTTACCTTCCACATCAAGTATTCGAAAGCTCATCAACAGATGGGCTGGAAAGTTAAAGGCTGGCCAGCTATCTACAGTCAATAACATCTTTATTTCTTGGCTGATCAGCTTAGCAACGGTGACTTTAAAATCAGCCTTGTTTTCTGGCAGACGGCGAGTTATCAGCTCTGCCATTTTATCCAACGGCACACATATCTGACGCAAATTAAAAGGTAAGCTTTTTAAATAAAAAAATACTTTTTCATATAAGAAGCCTGGCACCAACCACTCAAAAGCTGGTACCGGCCACAAACTTTCAAGATCTAGTGGCAGTGTTAAGGTAAGACCATCGGCATCACTGCCTGGTTCAAAACAATAGCTCAGTGGACAAAGGGTTTCACCCACAGGGTACAAATCAGGGTAGAGAACATCAAATTCCTTTAAATCATCATCGTAAAGAATATCTTGCAAAGACATACACAAAAGCGTCTGCGCAACGGTTTTCAACCAGGCTTCAAGAGTTCGTCCATTGTGAACGGTTGCCGGTAAACGCTCATTAAAAAATTGACATCGTTTTTCATCACTGATCACCCAGTCTCGCCTGCGCGTTTTTCTCTCCAAATCATACAAGGTACTCATTAAATTTTGGTTGTGTTTGACAAATAAGGCCGAGCTTGTATACAGATCAGAAACTAGAGCTTCTCGAATAAAAATTTCTCGGGAGTGATTCATATCGATGGTGCCATAATGAACTTTTCTTTTTTCAAAAATGGTTAAACCATATAGGGTACCTCTACAAAAGGCGACCACATCGTTGCTGCTGGCTTGCCAATGAGGTTCCGAGTAACTTTTCTTAATCAATACGCCCGCAATTTCCTCAATCCACTCAGGCATAATTCGCCCAACTGTGTGTGCATAAATTCTCGTCGTTTCAACCAATGCATAGGCCATAATCCATTTTGGCTTTTTGTTTTTTAAAGAAGACTGCTGGGAGATCATAAATTTTTTATTCTTTAAGCCATCATAACTACTCTTTTCATCTAAAAAACCAATATGACCCAACAGCCCTACCAAGAGTGCTTTGTGAATGGATGCACTATCGGCTGCCACTTCATTCAGTCTACAGCCTTGCTCGACAATCAGTGTTTTGAGCTGATGGTAAATCTCTTGCCATTCTCGAAAACGCACGAACGATAAAAACTCACTCTGGCAGAGCTTCTTTAATTGATTCTGAGAGTGGCTGGCTTTGGTTTCTTGCAAATAGTTCCAAAGCTTTAAAACCCCCAGGAAGTCAGAACTTTCGTCCCAAAAACGCCGATGTTTTTCTTCGGCTTTGGCTCGACACTCCTGCGGATATTCGCGAACATCACTGGCTGTCAGGCCTGAGATAATCACTAAGATTTCTTGAACACACCGATATTTTTCAGATGCCAATAGAATTGCCGCAAGTCTTGGCTCTAGTGGAAAAGCTATCAACCGCTGACCCACTGCGGTTAATTCCCGCTCTTCATCGATGGCTTTCAGTTGAGTTAAAAGCCGTAAAGCTTCTTTCAAAAAACGGCTATTGGGCGGCTCTATAAAAGGAAATTGTTCAATATCTTTATTGCCGACTTGTAACAGTTGCAGCACCACAGAGGCCAGAGAGCTGCGCAAAATCTCAGGTTCGGTAAACTCGGACCTACTATTAAAATCTTCTTCACTGTATAAACGAATGCAAATACCAGGCCCAAGCCTGCCACAGCGACCGGCGCGTTGTTTGCATGAAGCCTTTGAAATGGGTTCGATAGGTAAATGTTGCACTTCGGTGCGATAATCATAACGCGCCATTCTCACCACACCGCTGTCAATCACATAACGGATCCCTGGCACTGTCAGCGAGGTTTCTGCAATATTGGTAGACAATATAATTCGAAGTTTTTTAGCTTGAGTAAATATCTGATTTTGCATTGAAGAACTTAAGCGTGCATACAAAGGCAGAATTTCTACCTCATCTTTTAAATGTCTTCTAAGAAAATCTTCAGTTTCCCTGATCTCCCCCTCACCACTTAAAAATACCAGGATATCACCCGGCAACTCAGTTCGAAGGCTTAAGATGGCTTTTTGAATAGCCTCAGGACGACTTAAGGCAGTTTTTTCATCTTCAACCAGTGGTTGGTAACGTAAACCAACGGGATAGGTGCGTCCCGATACTTCTACCAAAGGAGCCCCTTTAAAATAATTTTGAAAGCGCTCTACCTCAAGGGTTGCTGAACTAATGATTAATTTTAAATCAGGCCTTTGGGGCAGCAATCCTTTTAATAGCCCCAGCAGCACATCAATATTAAGACTGCGCTCATGAGCTTCGTCAATAATCAGGGTATCGTATTTTCTTAAAGTTTTATCATGCTGGATTTCCGCAAGCAAAATTCCATCTGTCATAATTTTAAGGCGGGTATGGGAGGAAGTTTTATCCTCAAAGCGGATCTGATAGCCAATTTCTTGCCCAAGGGTTAACTTCATTTCCTGGCTGATGCGCAGAGCAACACTTTTTGCAGCAATGCGCCGTGGCTGAGTTTGGCCAATAGTGGCCATAAGGCCCCGACCCATCTCTCGACAAAATTGTGGCAATTGAGTGGTTTTTCCAGAACCGGTCTCACCACAGATGATCACCACTTGATAGCGCGCTATGGCCTCTATAATCTGTGATTTTTTCTCAACAATGGGGAGTAAACTTTTAACTTCCATAAATCTAACTCTTGATCTGTAACCAAGATTTTAATTTATTTTTTTCATCAACACTGGCATCATCACGACATTTTAAAAGGCAGATAGCTTTGACTTTTTCTTTCAATATTGCGGTAAAAGTTAACAACTCATCTCGGCGAAATACATGTAGCAGAACCGCCGTACCCACCGGGTACTCGGCTATCATACTTTCTAGGCGAAGCTTATCGGTTTTAAGACCCTCGATGGCGATAATGGTATCACCGGCAGCTAAGCCTGCCGCCTCGGCAGCGGTGTCTGCATAAATATAAGCAATTTGTGCTTCATTTCCCAGAGTTTTAAGCTTGACGCCCAGATTTGATTTGACAACAGTTTGAGTTTTTTTGTCACTTTTCTCTGTCACACATTGATAATCTATACCAAAATCTGTCAAGATCTCTTCAAAAGGTAGTTCCCGGGTTGTTCGCAAACTGTGTTCAAAAAATTCACTCAAATCAAGGCCAGTTATCTCTTGAGTGATATTTTCGAAAGCGCCTTCGGGCAGTCCCAGCCCAGTTTTACCAAAGCGGGTCCAAATTGCTTCCATCATCGTATCTAAGGAATATTGGCCTTGAGTTTTTTGGCGCAACGTTAAATCTAAAAGCCAAGCGACCAAAGCCCCCTTCAGGTAATAACTGATGGTTAAATTTGGTGAGTTTTCGTCCGGTTTATAAAATTTACTCCAAGCCTCCAGGCTTGAAGTCTCCAAAGTTTGTACCCAGCGACCCGGTGTTGATAAATAACGGCAAAGATTTTCGCTGATCATTTCAAAATAAGCATCTTGTTGAATCACCCCCGAACGCACCAAAGCCAGTTCATCGTAGTATGATGTGATGCCTTCGAAAATCCACAATTGACGAGTGTAATTTTCAACAGCCAAATTATAAGGAACGAAAGCTTCCGGTTTAATTCGTTTGATCAGCCAGGAGTGAAAATATTCGTGGCTGATCAAACCTAAAAATGTTCGATAAGCCTCGCGGACTTCCTCGTCGCTTTTGCGAGGTAGACTATCTCGGGAACAATGCAAAGCCGTAGAGTTTCGATGTTCTAAACCACCATAACCTTCTCCTAAAACCATCACCAGAAAACCATAACTTTGAAAAGGTGCAGGCTTTGAAAAAAACTGCAAGTGATGCTCGGTAATGGCTTTGGCGTCCCTGATGATTCGGTCAGTATCAGTTTCTGAATGCAATCTGCCGCTTAGAAAAATATCATGTGGAATGCCACAAGCTTCAAAAGATAATTTTTTAAATTTACCTATTTCAAAGGGATAATCAATTAAAGCGTCATAATTTTCAACCCGATAACTGCCAAACCCAGCAGGTTGTACTTCTTGTATGGGCATCGTGGTTGCTACCTGCCAGTTTTTATAACGAGCAGCCTGTGGTGGGCTTATTTTTAAAATACAAGGTTTTTGTTCTTGTTCCAAAATCCTCATAAAAACTCTGGCCCCATTAAAAAAGCCATGGGTTGAATCTAAATGTGCACCACGAGGTGCTAAATCGGTGGCATAAACAGCATAGCGAATCGTAATAGGTCCCGGGCTCTTGTCGCACTGCCAACTTTGTTTATCAAGCTGTGTCATCTGCAACTCGCCTTCTGGGCCCTGGGCGCTTAGCTTTAGAACTTGCTTGGCAAAATCTCGAATCATATAACTACCGGGGATCCAGGCTGGTAGCGCAAATTTCTGGCCATCGGCTTCAGGGGACTCTATATGGCAGCTCACTTCAAAAAGATGATTTTCAGGTTTAGGCATGGCTAAACAATAAGTAATTGGTTTTGGCATCAGGCTTTACTCAGCGCTTAAGGCAGTTACTCAGTGTAACGCAGTTAAGCAGCCACTGCTAATTTCTGCAATTCTTGGCCTAGGGCCATATCGTCGGCAGTCATTGCGAATAGGCAATGCAAGATCACCCTAAAATGATGAAACTTGGGGTTATAATTTGACTCGGTAACTTAAGCAAGATATAACTACCTTATAAGCTATTTAAGGATGACGCATGTCCACTTCTTTAAGCCTCCTGACCGAAATCATACCTGCATTTCAACTGAAAGGCGGGCTCTACCCTTTTACAGCCTTACAACTCTTAAGCAGTGATCTTGCTTACCTGGACGAACAGCTGCGCCATAAATTACAGCAAGCACCGCAATTTTTTAAAAATGCGCCTATTGTGCTCGACATCCACAAGCTCAGCGAACCTGAACAGGCTATAGATTTTGAGCAATTATTATCTTTATTGAGAGTTCGCCAACTGGTGGTTGTCGGCGTCAGAGGTGGTAGCCCAGCTCAGCAACAACTTGCCCGCCGTCAAGGTTTGGCAATTTTACAAAATCCCAGTCGCAGTATTTTATCTGATAGCAGCAAGCTCCCCGTCTCGACAGCAGAAGTGGAAGGACCCGTGATTGATCAAGAAATTATTGTCAGTGCTGGCAAATTGATTACCGAACCGGTTCGCTCCGGCCAACAAATTTATGCTCGGGGGGGTGATTTGGTGATTTTTGCGCCAGTTAGTCAAGGATCTGAGATATTGGCTGATGGCCATATCCATGTTTATGGACCTTTGCGAGGCCGAGCATTGGCAGGCGTAATGGGTAACACCCAGGCACGTATTTTTTGCCACAGCTTAGAAGCTGAACTGGTTTCTATTGCAGGACAGTACAAATTGAGTGAAGATATTGAAACTCAAGCTTGGAAAATACCGGCGACCATATCTTTAGTGGCTGAACGCTTGCAGATCCAGCCGCTTTAGTATAGATAATTAATATATAGTTAGTATATTACATTGAGGGTTTCACCTTGACTAAACCGAACTCGAAAATAATCGTTGTCACTTCTGGCAAAGGCGGCGTAGGTAAAACTACCACCAGTGCAGCCATTGGCGCTGAATTAGCCCGACGCGGCAACAAAACAGTTGTGGTAGATTTTGACATCGGCCTACGTAACCTCGACCTTATCATGGGTTGTGAGCGACGGGTGATTTACGATTTTGTCAATGTCATCAACAATGATGCCAATATTTCTCAAGCGCTTATTAAAGATAAACGCGAAGAGAACCTCTATATTTTGCCCGCTTCTCAAACGCGTGATAAAGATGCATTGAGCCAAGAAGGGGTAGAGCGAGTGCTCAATGCGCTTAAAGAAGAATTTGATTTTGTAGTCTGCGACTCGCCTGCGGGTATTGAGCGTGGCGCGCTGATGGCCCTTTACTTCGCTGATGAAGCAGTTATTGTGACCAACCCAGAAGTGTCTTCGGTGCGCGATTCAGACCGCATCATCGGCGTGTTAAACAGCCGCTCTAGACGTGCAGAGCTTGGTCAAGAGCTAAAAAAACATCTTTTAGTAACACGTTACTCACCTGCTCGAGTCAAGAAAGGTGAAATGCTGAGCCTTGAAGATGTACAAGAAATTTTAGCCATTCCATTACTTGGAATTATTCCTGAGTCTACAGCGGTATTGAATGCTTCCAACCAAGGTGTGCCGGTAACTCTCGGACCTGTCAGCGATGCGAGAAAAGCCTACCAAGAAGCAGTTGGCCGTTTATTGGGTGAAGGCACTGAAGATGCCGACAGCAAAGGTTGGACCTCGAAATTCATGGATGGTTTACGTGTCCTGTGGAGTCCTGCATGAAACTACTCTCTAATTTCGTCTCACGATTTACTGGCCCCCGTCAAACAGCGACTATAGCCAAAGAGCGCTTACAAATTGTGGTCTCGCATGAAAGAGCTGGCGGCGGGGATATCGACTTCTTACCAAAATTGCGCCATGAACTGATGGCTGTGATTGGAAAATATATTAATATTGACCAAGATCAAATTAATGTTCATTTACAGCGCAGTGGCAGTTGTTCAGTTTTAGAATTGAATATCACCTTGCCTGGTGATGGCTCCACTCTCTAAATCTTGATTAAGTCTTAAAATTTAACAAGGGGGAGTAAAATTCCCTCTTGCTGAATGATATTCACCCATCCTCATATTTTTAAATTGTATTGCCGATGCGGTCATGGGAGAATACCCCCATGATAGATACAACTCATACCCCTATGATTCAGCAGTACCTCCGAATTAAAGCCGAACATCCTGAGGCTTTATTGTTTTATCGGATGGGTGATTTCTACGAGTTATTCTTTGATGATGCTCGTAAAGTAGCCTCCTTGTTAGATCTGACCCTCACCAGCCGCGGCCAAAGCAATGGCATTCCCATACCGATGGCAGGTATCCCCTATCATGCCGCAGAGCCCTATCTTGCCAAATTGCTGCGCGCAAACGAACGCGTTGCCATCTGCGAGCAAGTGGGTGAGCCCAATACCCAAAAAGGACCGATGGAAAGGCGGGTCATCCGTATTTTAAGCCCAGGCACTGTGACCGATGAAGATCTTTTGACCTCCGATCAAGATGTTTTGGTACTGGCCTTGTGCGGCAATGAGCAAGGTTTTGGCCTGGCTTCTTTAGATTTGTGTCGTGGTCGCTTTGCGGTTTTAGAGCTTAAAACCCCGGAAGATCTACTGGCTGAGCTTGAACGATTAAATCCCAGTGAAATTTTAATTGAAGAATGTTTTAACAAAGCTTTATTGCCAGCCGCTTTCAAACCTCAAAGACGGCCTAGCTGGGAATTTGAGCCGACAACTGCAGCAAGACGGCTTAGCCAACATTTTAAAGTACAAAATCTACAAGGCTTTGGTTGTGCACATCTGACGCTAGGCTTAGGCGCTGCAGGCTGCTTATTAAATTATGGTTTAGAAACTCAAAAATCTGCGTTACCGCATATTCAGGGTTTACAGCTGGAAAACCGCGATGAAGGTTTACAGTTGGATGCTTCCACCCGGCGCAACTTAGAATTAACTCGAAACCTACAAGGTGGCGACGCTCATACCCTGCTGTTTATTTTAAATCACACCAAAACACCCATGGGTAGTCGCCTGCTATCACGCTGGCTACAAAATCCGCTGAGAGCTCGGCCCATTCTAACTCAACGTTTAGATGCCATTGCCAGGTTAAAACAAGACTGCAGTTACCGAGACTTACAAAATTTATTGCAGTCTATAGGTGATTTAGAACGTATTTTGGCAAGAGTCGCTTTACTTTCGGCTCGCCCTAGAGATTTAAGCCGTCTTGCTCAGAGCTTAAAAATAATTCCACAGCTGCAAGATTTACTCGCTCACTATGATCATCCTTTCATCACTCAATTGCTGATCCATCTTCATGCCAGGCCAGATCTGTGTCAGCTTTTGGAGCAAGCCCTGGTACCCGAACCCGCTGCATTGATCCGGGACGGCGGTGTCATTGCCCCAGGCTTTGACGAAGAGCTCGATACGCTCAGAGCATTGAGCAACAATGCCCAAGGGTTTTTATTAGAGCTTGAAGAACAAGAGAAAAAAACCACCGGCTTAAGCACGCTTAAAGTTGGCTTTAACCGCGTTCATGGATTTTATATTGAAATTAGCCGAGGGCAAAGCTTGCTTGCCCCCAAACATTATCAAAGGCGGCAAACCTTAAAAAATTGCGAACGCTATATCACTCCTGAATTAAAAGAATTTGAAGACAAAGTCTTGAGTAGCAAAGAGCGGGCTTTGGCCCTAGAAAAACAACTCTATGAAACTTTGCTGCAAGATTTACTGATCGAGCTGCCCTTATTGCAAGAAACTGCTGAAACACTTAGCACTCTCGATGTTTTATGTTGTCTTGCCGAACGTGCCGAAACCTTAAATTGGACCAGACCCATCTTAGGGGATACAGCCGAACTCCAAATTAAAGCTGGCCGACATCCGGTGGTAGAGCATTTACAAAAAATCCCTTTTGTGGCCAACGATTTAAGCTTAACTGACGAACACCGTATGTGGATCATCACAGGACCCAATATGGGTGGAAAATCGACCTATATGCGCCAAGCCGCTCTAATTGTATTACTCGCTCATATGGGTAGTTTTGTGCCAGCCGACTCGGCTTTGATTGGTAATTTTGATCGCATTTTTAGCCGCATTGGGGCTTTCGATGATTTAGCAGGCGGTCGTTCAACTTTTATGGTGGAAATGACTGAAACCGCTAATATCCTCCACAATGCGACTCCGCAAAGCTTGGTATTGATCGACGAAATTGGTCGCGGCACCAGTACTTATGACGGCTTAGCCTTAGCCTGGGCAGTCGGCTACTATTTGGCCAACCAGTTACAAGCTCGCACTCTTTTTGCCACCCATTATTTTGAATTAACCACTTTGGTTGATGAATTACCCTTTATGGGCAATTTACATTTTGAAGCCGTAGAACACCAAGAGCAGCTGATCTTCTTACACAGCGTCAAAGAGGGCCCTGCTTCAAAAAGTTATGGCTTACAAGTTGCCCAATTAGCCGGAGTGCCCACTGCGGTGATTACCCAAGCCAAGAAAAAATTGCAATCTTTAGAAAGCGTTTAGCAGTCCCCTACTCTAAATATTTTAGAGATGAGAACGGATAGATTTAGGTTTAGGAGCCTCTGCCGCCAAACTGACTTTCTCTTTGGGGGGGGTTAATTTAGCAAGAAATGCTAATTTTCTATTTTTAATATCTTCAACAATCTGTTTTGTAGCTGCTTGATAAGATTTTCTTTCCTCTTCCGTTAAGCTGGCTCCCACTGGGGGACTCAATACCAAACCCAAATATTCAAAATGTGTGGCATCATTGAGAAAAGCATAATACATCATCAAAGGATAGCTGATCTCGGCGTGCAGCCTTAAGCCTTCGGGTAAGGCTAGCTTCATTTTTTTCAAACCAGCGACGATATTCTCGTCGTCTATCAAATTCAACGGGTGAATTTTACCTAATTTTTTATTTGAGATCCAACGCAAGCCTTCTGGAGCTATAGACAAAGGAGCAGGCTTAACCAAATTTAAGGTATAGGCCGTTTGCAAAATATTTAAAATTGCCGAATTACAGACAGCACCCCGGCCTCTAGGCGACTGATCAGGATCCTGAGGCTCTGAACTTTTAACAGGTAAAAAAGGCGGCAATGCCGATTTATAACGAGCCGTATGTTTAACTACATTAAGCAAACCTATTCCGTTATTAAATTCACTTTGACAATAATCTAGGCAACGCAAGGCCGCAAATTCAAGGTCCTGAGGATGCCGCAGAAGATCCAGCAGCTCCGCTTCAGTCTCCAGTTGCATATGACCTCGGATCTGCATCAATGTAGATTGCAATGTGTTTTTTTCCCAATCATAGGGAGGACTCCAACTAAGCCAATGAGGGATGATCTGTAAAACTTTTGCTATCATAGATTTATCTTTTAAACGAAAAATCGCATAAGAGGGTTCATCATTGCCAAAGGGTAAATGTGACTCTTTAAAGCCTCGCCCTATAGAATGCACCACTCGTATTTTTTTAAGATCAGCAGATGCTTGACTACAGATCATGACATGGCCAGAATAACCGGCACTATAGCAAAACAACAGATCACCCACTTGTATTTCTGCCAGGGTTAACCTGGGTAAAGTTTTTTGCAATGCAGGATGTAAGGTCAACGGCTTTAATTCCGAAGGATTTAATGGGTTTTTATCCAAAAGAACCACAGATAAGCTCGATTTTTCTAAAAGTAGCTGATTTAAATCGAACACACCACGATTATCAATACCATTGCCTTCTAAAGACAATATAATTAATTTTTCACAATATTTTAAATAAGAATTTAATTGCGGCATAACAGCTGAAGTGAGTAAATTATATTTGAGATCCAAGCCTTCCAGAGAAAAAACTTTATGCTCGGTTAAAATTTGCAGCAGATTCAAAAGGATACCATCGGTGATGCCACTGTTGGTCAGATGGACATGTTTTAACCCAGGCAGTGTTTTAAGTAGGCTGATTATTTCAGCTAGAAAACCGGGTATAGGGTAGCCATCTATCTCTAATTGGTTGAGGTTTTTATTTTCTAAAACTCGCAATATTTTCTTTAGTGCTGTTTCAGAAAGTTTTACATTTCCTATAGAAAAGTTTACCAGCTGATTGGTTTGCAGCACTTCCAGCAAGCCGTCAACGGCTTCATCAGTGATCTCGCCAAGCGCCAGAGATAATGCTGAAATACCTTTATTGCAGAGGTTTTTAAGATAAGGCAAAGATATTTTACTGATTGTCATACAATTGAGTTTCAGCTCTAACTGGTCAAAGATTGCCGTCTCATATTTAAGCGTAGACCAACGTTGTTTTTCAGAAGCCTCAGCATGCTCTTCTGCAGCAACCGCGATGACAGCCATTACATGGGCGGCTATAGAAGCTTCAAGGGCTGGATTTTCTGGCATATCGCTATTCCTAGTATCAGCTGGATAATTTATCGCGCTATTATACCCATGCCCATCAAGATGTCAAGCTGACTTACGACTGATTGCCTGGGTGTATTTACTGGTAGTTTCTAGAATGAGATACAACATACTACCAGGTGGATTCAGGGATGAAGTGCGAATTCTTACCTCAAAATGTCTCCTCAGATTGTGTTTATAGGCAATATTTGTGCTGGAAAGTTCAGCAGCCCAAGCAGTGGGTGAAATCGCTGGGAGAAATGCCCAGGAATAGCTTTTCATTGGTACTTAGATCGGGGTAGGCGCCTTCTGAGGCTCCTTAATAATGGGATAAGACTTTTTACTCACTTCATTGAGTATATTTACTCAATGAAGTGAGTAAATATATGCTATATTGAAAAAATGGACTAATAAAGTTAATTATCAAGGGGTTATGGGTGAAATTTTTGTTTGAAAGGCCACTTTTACAGTTACTTAGGCAGCGTCTTAGCGAGCCTCGAGATAAAATGCAGATTCTTTCTGGGGCTAGGCAGGTTGGTAAAACAACACTCGCCATTCAGGCTATGGCTCAATTCACCCAACCCTATGTGCATATTATTGCTGAAAGTGGCTTTACAACTCATTGGATTGACCAACAGTGGGCTATAGCCCGTGCAAAATCATTGCAACATTCCAATGGGGCCATTTTAATTATCGATGAGATCCAAAAAATTGAAAATTGGTCTGAACGGGTCAAACGTTTATGGGATGAAGATACGGTAAATTCTAGGCAGTTGAAGGTTCTATTATTAGGCTCATCCTCTTTATTATTGCATCGGGGGTTAACTGAAAGTATGGCTGGGCGATATGAAATCATCCACGTTCCTCATTGGTCCTTTGCAGAATGTCAGCAGGCTTTTAATGTTACGCTTGACGAATATTTATATTTTGGCGGTTACCCTGGTGCTTTGGGCTATCGCTATGACGAAAGCCGTTTTTTAACGTACATGCAGGACTCTATTATCGAGCCTGTAGTGAGTCGCGATATTTTGTCTCAATATGTTGTGCATAAGCCAGCCTTACTTCGTCAATTGTTTCATCTTGGTTGTGAATATTCGGGTCAAATTCTTTCTTATAATAAAATGCTCGGACAAATGCAAGATGCGGGCAATACCACAACGTTGGCGCATTATTTGCAGTTATTAGAACAATCTGGGGTGTTAACAGGATTAAATAAATTCTCGAGTGAAGAAGTGCGTCAACGGAAAAGTTCTCCAAAATTGCAAGTTTATAACACGGCCTTAATGACCAGTGCGCATAATATTGGCTTTTCTGCTACCATAAATAATCCTGAATTAAAAGGGCGTCTAGTAGAAAGTGCAGTAGGGGCCAGCTTGTTAATGGATCCTAAAATAGAGATCTCTTATTGGCGAGAGAACAATTTGGAAGTAGATTTTATCGTTAAATTTAAAGAAAAATTAATAGCAATTGAAGTCAAAAGTGGTAGGCGAATCACTAGTCTTTCCGGGATAACCGCATTTGTAAAGGCTTTTTCACCTAGCAATACTTTATTGGTAGGAACAGGTGGTATTCCTATAGAGACGTTTCTTACAACACCTTTATTACATTTTCTGTGATGAGTGTTTAGGAAAAACTCTTTATTAGAATTTTCTCAATATTTTTCCTGTCAAAAACAGGGGCCACTGTGGGGTTACCGCTATCTTGGAAATAATAAAAAAATTGAGCAAGAGGTAAACGAGGCAATCATTGAGATAATGGACTATGGAAAAGTTTGCCTAGAAGATCATATTAAAAAGATTTTTTCATTATATCAGAAAATAGATCAGGACCACCGAGGGTCATTTGGTCAAGAGTGAGTATTGCCAGGTGGCGGTGACGGTGCGTTATCACCCCAGCGCCCAACTGGGACCAACTCAGTTTAGCTTGAAAATAACCACAGCAAGCTGTCTCGCTAGGTGAATCAAGAATCCAAAGATGCTTAATGTTTAATTCTTAGAACCTCATACACTGACTAGAGAATTATTATGCTCAAGGATTTTTTTAATCAAATGCCTTTTTTAAAGGCTTTTACAAGCTCAAAACCTATTTATGAAACTCAGGGCTCTGCTCCCAAAAAACAAACTCTTGCCGATTTAAATAATGATATAATTGGCCATTGCTTAAGTTTTCTTTCGCCATACGAAATTGCACAAATAAAAAGGGTATCTTGGGGTTATTACAAAGGAGCTAACCAAGCTTTAAATCATTACCGCTTGATTGACAAAAATTGTGAAGGAAAGTTGGGCTTAAATTTCTGAAGTTCCAATCAAATGATGATCAAAACTTTATTTTAGCTCAATGCAGTCAAGGCCAAAATCAAGTGTATGCTTGGGGGCCGAATTCATGCAGCGAGCTTGGCTTGGGGCATAGAAAAATCATTTCTAATCCAACCTTAATCCCGTTTTTTAAAGGGGCAATGGATCCTAATCAATTACTCATTCAAAAAAAGGAGATAACTGACCTAAAAACAGCAGCTTTTAATTCCTTATGGCAATATGGAATGCTTCCCATCTTAGTAGGAAATCGCGCTTGACAATAGAATGTACCTAAATCGAATTCGCACTTCAAAATAGAATGCATCAAACTATATATTGCATTTGATTTTATTATTAGCCTTATTAGTTAATAAGCTTTTTGTAATATGGGGATCATGAGAACCCACTCTTTTATAATCCAGGCTATTAAAATGTAGCTTGCAACCAATAAGAAGCTGGGCTGTTTCATGGTCTGCCTTATCGGGGCCTAGTGTAACATGAGGACATTTTAAGCTTGCATGCTCATCAGGATCCCATAAATAATGGACTCCATTGCGTTCATTGCACATTAAAGGGTCAAATAATTTTGCAAATATTTGGCGATAGTCATGCGGCTTGGGGTCTACGTTAAGCTTAACCGCCCAAGTTGGCCGCTGTTCTGTTCCTAAATTAATGACTTCGGTTGCCTCAAATGAAACTTCCTCTTGAACCAAATCAGCAAGTTCTTCTAAAGCTTTTTCAACCCTAGTTGTTTCGTCATGCAACGTGCATCCCAGAGTAAAGTGGGAAAAAGGTTTTAGTTTCAGTTCTTGCAAAGTATTATTTTTTGCTTCTACTTTGCTTAAAAGCATTCTAACGGTAAAGCCCGGGGAGGGGCTTGAAGAAAAAGAGGACGTTGAATTTTTAGGAGAAAATTAAAGCATAGGTTTTACCTTAAAAAAATGATAAATACAATATTGGCTTATTTCACGTTTACTTAGATCTAGCCATTTCCTCTCATTAACTAACTGATCTTCACCCGTTTTCGTGGAGTCACCGTTAAGCAACATTGTCCAACAACAAGTATTGCTCAAATTTAACTGGAGAACAATACCCTAAAAGTTATAGCCAATTGAGTCAGTAAATAAGAATATGTGTTGAATTATTGCTTGGTGCACTTATTAAGGTAATGGCAGACAGCTTTTAGCTACAGCATATAATAAAGTTATAGAAAACGAAGGCGATTGCCAGCCTCGGCATGCACCGCGCTGTAGTTTCAATATCGCGATGAGGTTAATGACACATAACAAAGGGTTGCTGATCGGCTTGACTATGTTGAAAAATGAAAATAACCTCATAGACTTTAGATAAAAAATAATTGTATTTGGTATTCTCAGGTTTTAACCCATCTTGAAATGTCGCTTAAATTTGCAGAAGATCACTATCAAGGCTAAGAACTTATTCTTCTTTTACCGCGCATATTAAAGTTCCAATAACAATAAAGTCTATTCAAGGTTGCCCACTTTTGCTTTTAACCAACGCGAATACATGTTTGAAAAATAACACATACATTCTAACAAATATTTTTTAGTAGGACTGTCACATTAGCTCTTGAATGTGCCACTCATCATTAAAGTTTCTATCGCCCACTGCTTATTTAAGAATATGCCAACAATTATTTAAAGTTTATTAACAAAGGTGTCGGTTGAAACCGCATCCCATCAACCACATCTGGCTTAATCTTTCTAAAAGATAGCGCAAAAAAACTGAGATCTAAACCTTGTTTTTTCACCTCTTGGCAGAGCTCCAGTCATTTATCGGTACTGGCAATGGATATATTCCAAAGCTTATCCGGAAAATTTTCCCGGATGGTGAGAGCACAATTGACCATTTCCATTAAATTAGACCAGGGCTTTAAAAACCTAGTCTGCAAGGAGAAGACGAGGGAGGAGAGTCTCCACCACCCATCCCGCAAGACCTTTCTCAATATCTGTTTGAACCAAGAACGGCATAATCTTTTACTTATAGTACGATAGTGTCTTTTATTATGAAAAACATCCTAAAAAAGATACTTAAATCACCCACAATTGGGTTAAACAGTCTTAACTAAAGTATAAGAAGAGAGGACATAACGACCCACATACAATCTCTAATTCCCAAATTGAACACTTTTGTTTTTACAGGAGAATTCTCATGCAGGCCGGCTTTTGGATAGGCATTATTTTTATTATGTTTGGCGCCCTGGCTTACCATCGTGCAAGTATGCAGAAAACTGCTTTTGCAATCTTGGCCGTGGTAATACTCTTTGCTATAAGTGGCATTTTATCTTTAAGATCAGCTATTCTATTGCTGACAATGACCACAGCTATATTTTTAGGCTGGGAAACACGTTCGCTGCGCTACTTTCTCTTAATGAAACCTTTACTCAACTTTTATCGTCGTTCATTACCCAAAATGTCTCAAACAGAAGAAACAGCTTTAAAAGCAGGCACGGTGGGGTTTGATGGTGAATTATTTTCGGGGGTCCCAAATTGGCAAGCCTGGCGCTCGAACCCAAAGCCTACCTTGAGTGCTGAAGAAAAAGCATTTATCTCAGGACCTTTAAACACTTTATGCACCATGATTGATGACTGGAGCATTACTGAGAAGAAAGACTTACCCAAAGAAATGTGGAAGTTTTTAAAAAAAGAAAAGTTTTTTGCTCTCATTATTCCCAAAAAATTTGGCGGCTTAGAATTTTCAGCTTTGGCACATTCAGAAATTTTAGCAACCCTTGCCGGGCGTAGTATTACGGTAGCTTCTACAGTTGCAGTACCCAATTCTTTAGGTCCTGCTGAATTATTATTACATTACGGGACTGAACAACAACAAGAATATTATTTGCCCAGACTTGCGATCGGCGATGAAATTCCCTGTTTTGCTTTAACGAACCCCAATGCCGGCAGTGATGCGACCTCCATTCCTGATTATGGCATTGTGAGCCAAGGCACCTTTAAAGGTAAGAAGATCCTAGGTATTCGTTTAACCTGGAACAAGCGTTATATCACCTTAGCACCTATTGCCACAGTGCTAGGGCTTGCTTTTCGCTTATATGATCCAGAAAGCTTATTGGGCAATGAATATGATATTGGCATTACTTGTGCTTTAATTCCAACCGACACCAAAGGTGTTCAGATTGGCAGACGCCATCTGCCGTTAAATGCGCCTTTCCAAAATGGCCCTACTCAAGGTAGCAATGTCTTTATCCCTTTAGATTGGATCATTGGTGGCCCTAAAATGGCCGGCCAAGGCTGGAGAATGTTGGTGGAATGCTTGTCAGCAGGACGTGCCATCTCTTTGCCCTCTTCTGCATCAGGCAGCGCTAAAGCGATGTTAAAAGCCACCAGCGCCTATGCTCGTATTCGAAAACAATTCAAGCAGTCGATTAACCAATTTGAAGGCGTTCAAGAAGTTTTGACACGCATGGCCGCCAACGTCTATGTCAGTGAAGCTGCACGCAAAGTGACCACGGTCTTTATCGATAAAGGCGAAAAGCCTTCAGTTCTGGGCGCCATCATTAAATACCACTTAACCGAAAAAAGCCGGGAAGTAGGCCGAGATGCCATGGATATTCAAGGCGGCAAAGGCATCATGACAGGGCCACGCAATTATCTTGCCAATGCCTATACCAATGCACCTATCGGTATCACCGTTGAAGGCGCTAATATCTTAACACGCAATATGATTATTTTTGGCCAAGGCGCTGTTCGCTGCCACCCTTATGTATCTTTGGAAATGAGTGCAGTACGCGAAAAAGATGAAAGCAAAGCCTTAGATGCTTTTGATAAAGCCATCACCGCACATATTCAATATAGTTTAAGCAATCTTGCCCGCAGTTTTTACTTAGGTCTAGGCTTAAGCTTTACCCTGAAAAAACCTAGTAGCGGCGCTCATGCTCATTGGTATAACAAAATAACTCATGCAAGCTCAGCTTTTGCCAGCATCAGTGATGGTTGCATGCTTATTCTTGGTGGTAAGCTTAAACATCGAGAACGAATTTCAGCTCGGCTGGGAGATTTATTGTCCTTGATGTATTTAGCCTCAACCGTATTAAAACGCTTTGAAGATGAAGATATGCCTGCTGAAGATCTGCCCCTCATTGATTGGGTGATGCAAGACTTATTAAGTCAATTTTGGAACAAAATGTCTGAAATACTCGAAAATCTGCCTAACAAATTGATGGCTGTTATACTGAGCCTCATAATCATGCCTTTAGGGACAACTATCACCAAACCCAGTGATCTGATGAGTAAGAAAGTTGCCCGTTTATTCTTAAGCCCCTCTGCTACCCGAAGCCGCCTCACCGAAGGCGTGTTTATTTCCGATGAACCCGAATCACTCAGCCTTCTCGAAGCAGCTTTGCAACGCAGCTATGATTTGGAAGGTGTTGAAACAAGGCTGATGGAAGCTGTGAAGTCGGGCATCGTGCCTAAAAATTTGACGCTTAATGAACAGCTTAAAGCGGCTGCAGCTGAGCGTGTCATCACCATTGAAGAACTAGATGAAATACAAGAGCTTGAAGCTTTAAAAGATGAAATTATCGCTGTCGATGATTTTAAAGCTCAAGACGTCGCTTAAAAGCGGTAAATTTTCTTTTGTTAATCCAGCGAGGGATTAGGGTTTCTGGGCTGATAAGCTTGATTAAAATACGGCAATTTAGCTTCGACGGGGAAAAACTTCTTTAAACAATCTAGCGATTTAAAATGTAGAATTCCGTAAGGTTGATACTTGAGCTGTTGCTTTTTCCAAGTCATCCCTTCCCCTGTATAGTCAATCTCATTCCAAGCCCGGCCAATAATATGAGACGTATTTTCATCAAAAGTCTCAACATGGGTAAAATCAAACTGATGGACCAGATGCTCTAAATAAGCTGCCATATTTTCAGCTTCCTCTAAGTCCACACCTCTTGCCTGCACCGCCATTAACAGCTCTAAAGTGGTTTTGGGTAAAATTTTATCTAAGCTCGTAAGCTTAGGCGTTGGCTTGTTGAGATGCTTTAAAAATTGAATAAAACTCGCCACTTGTTTTGCTTCAAGTTTCATTTTGAGGTTGGTTTGTTTTAATCGAGATGTCAATATTGGTTTGAATGTTTGCCAGGCCTGTGGTAGCTCGACATCTTTAGTTTCAGCAAACACATATCCCTGACAACAAAGACTGGCTCCAACCATAACCAGCATAGCCATTGTTGAAAGTATATTGATCTGCATGTTAACTTTGCTATTTTTAAGGTATTTCGATCTCGCGAAGCGCTTTGGCTAATTTATCCAGAACTCCATTGACGTATTTATGGCCATCGGTGGCGCCAAAAGTTTTAGCAAGCTCCAAGGATTGATCTAAAATAACTTTATAAGGAATTTCAAGACGGTTTTTAAGTTCATAGCTACCCATACGCAAGATGGTCCATTCTATGGGTAAGAGTTCATGAACGGCTCTATCCAGAAAAGGGCTAAACAGTTCATCGAGCTCTTGACTGTTGGTTGCAACGCCATTGAGGATTTCTTGAAAATACTCTACATCAAACTTCGTATGGTTGTGCTCTGACAATACCAATTTTTCAATATCGGCAATGGGGTTATTGGTCAACATCCAACCATATAACGCCTGTAGAGCATAACGCCGCGCTTGTGCTCTTTTGCTGTATTTTTTATTCATTCATTGTGCCTACACTTTGCAATTTTTCTATTTCTTGATAAAATTCGCTCACATCTTGAAAGCGTCGATAGACAGAAGCAAAACGCACATAGGCGACTTCATCCAAGGCACGCAATTCCGTCATCACCCATTCACCTAAAAGGCTGGTCTCTAATTCTCGCTCTCCAGCAGCTCTTAAACGATACATAATGCGATGAAGCGCCTCGTCGACTTGCTCTGTTCTCACCGGCCGCTTTTCTAAAGCTCGAAGAATGCCAGCACGCAATTTCTCTTCTTTAAATTGTACGCAGCTGCCGTCTCGCTTGATCAAACGAGGTAAAGAAAGCTCGACAGTTTCATAGGTGGTAAAGCGACCCGTGCAGCTCGTCTCAGTGCATTCGCGACGGCGCCTCACCTGATCACCCTCACCCACTAAGCGAGAATCTATGACTTTGGTATCACTGGCATGACAAAAAGGGCAATGCATGCCGAAATTCTCCTATAGAGCCCATTGTGATGCATAAACGGGAAAACGTTTACACAGCGCTAATACTTGTTCTCGCACAGCAGCAATAATTTTTTCATCACGACCTTTCTCAAGAAGCAGCGCTAGCCAATCGGCCAAGAGGTCCATCTCGGCTTCTTTAAAACCACGGGTGGTAACGGCAGGTGTGCCCAGCCGCAAGCCGCTGGTCACAAAAGGTGAACGCGGATCATTTGGAATGGCATTTTTATTAACCGTTATATTGGCAAGACCCAATAAAATTTCTGCGTCTTTGCCCGTTAACTCACGATTTAACAGGCTCAATAAAAATAAGTGATTATCTGTACCACCAGAGACTACCTCAAAACCTTTGGCCATAATGCCTGCTGTCAAGCGTTTGGCATTATTCAATATTTGCTGTTGGTAAGTTTTAAAATTTGGTGAAAGTGCTTCTTTAAAAGCCACCGCTTTAGCGGCAATTATATGCATCAAAGGGCCACCTTGGGTCCCGGGGAAAATAGTAGAATTTAATTTCTTTTCAATGTCAGGATTAGACTTGGCCAAAATTAAACCGCCTCTGGGCCCACGCAAGGTTTTATGAGTGGTCGAAGTGGTGACATCTGCAATATTGACAGGAGATGGATAAAGCCCGACTGCAACCAGCCCTGCCACATGAGCCATATCAGCGATTAAATAGGCACCCACGCTATCGGCAATGTCTCGAAATTTTTGCCAATCAATGATTCGGGAATAAGCAGAAAATCCAGACATAATGAGTTTGGGCTTATGCTCTTTGGCCAAGCTTGCCACTTCTTCATAATTAATGTAGCCCTGCTTATCTAAGCCATAAGAAAAAGCCCGATACAGCTTGCCTGAGAAATTTACCGAAGAACCATGGGTTAAATGTCCCCCTTGGTTGAGACCCATGCCTAAGATGGTGTCACCCGGTTGTAGCAATGCCATATAGACTGCGGCATTGGCTTGAGAGCCAGAATGAGGTTGAACATTGGCAAAAGCTGCACCAAATAAAGTTTTGGCGCGCTCTATAGCTAAAGTTTCTACCATATCGACATATTCACAGCCACCATAATAGCGTTTGCCAGGATAGCCTTCCGCGTATTTATTGGTTAAAACTGAGCCTTGAGCTTGTAAAACACGAGGACTGACGTAATTTTCTGAAGCGATAAGCTCAAGGTGATCTTCTTGTCGACATTTTTCGCGTTCCATGGCTAACCACAGTTCAGCATCGAAGTCTTTTATTTCAATTGTTTGAACGCCCATCAGCCTTCCTCCTCATTGCAAGGGGGCATTCTAACAAAAAATGAGCTCGTTTTCCAGCATAACCTAAATCCAGCAGGATATATTGATATAAGTCTTATAACTTATTACTTAGCTCTAGCAGCTCTCAGCAGCAACCCTGTTAAATATACAAATTTTGTAGATTTAACCCTGGTAAAATATACAGGGACCTACTAAAATGCAGGGATAAATCGACAGGCTAAACAAAATCTACCGCATTGCACCTTAGTTTAATAGCTAAAATTCCCGAATTGCTAGCACAGTTGCCAGAACAACCCTAGAAAAACTGGCTGATCTTTAAAGCGCAGTTTTCTTCTGTGGGCTGGTATTTTCAGGAGTTTTTAAAGCTGGTACATAGTACTCTAAAAAACTTAAACTACTGTCAATAGCGCGACGGGTGATATGGTGGAAACGAGTCAGTATGGGCTCGAAGTCATCACCAATAGCAGAAGTTTCAACCTTGCCAATGGCAGTCATTTCGATATTTTCGTTAATTAAGAGTTTGGCCCATCTTTCTTGTAAACTCTGTTCAATTCTATATTCGGTGATCTTTCGGCTCCAAGCAATTCCCTGTATAGATAAAGCCGTCAGTTTGGCTTGACCGTTAAACAGGCTAAGCAGTGCAGCACCGATAAAAATGAAATTGAGCTGCTGGCTGTGGGGAGCTAACAATGCCGTATAATGTGCTTGGGTTATGGGTTGCAGCGATTTTTTGAGTGAACTATCGCCTTTAATAAGCTCCATTTGCGACAGCACACAACGACAAAACAATAAATCCGGGAAATGGATGGCTTTAAAGATAAGATTGACCATATCAAAACGCGCTTTAACAGGGAATGAAAATACTCCCCCAACAAGACTATCATTGCCGTAATTTAAAATCTCTGTCAGAATACTTTTTTTTACGATGCTGAAACTTGCGGTATTGAGGTACTCACCGAGTTGTTTGAAAACTTGCTTGTTCTTCTCCGGGCGCTTATGATCTATTTCAAAGTTAATTGGCATTATTGGCATTTTTTTGTCCTTAAAAAAATAATAAATACCATACAATAACAACTCAATTCAAAAGAACACCTTTACCACATCTCTGCGAGTTCCATTATAAACCCGCAGTCACACTTTTGACTTCAGAACGAAAATTGGTAAACAATTGTTTATCTCGTTCTGCACGCTCCAGTGCCAGCTCAATGAGTTTATCAATCAGTTCGCTGTATTCCAAGCCTGAAGCAAGCCAAGCTTTGGGATACATGCTGATTTGGGTAAAGCCTGGCATGGTATTGATTTCATTGACCAAAAGTTTGCCTTCTGGCGTTAAAAACATATCGACTCGAGCCAAACCCTCACAACACAATACCCCAAATGCTTGAATGGATAATTGCTGCACCGAGGCGACGATATCTGGAGGCAAATCAGCTGGCACTTCAACCTTGGCTCCGTTGGGATCCACATACTTGGCTTCATAAGAATAAAATTCATGGCTCGGAATAATTTCCCCGGGTAAAGATGCGATAGGCTGTTCATTGCCCAATACCGAACATTCCAGCTCTCGCCCATCTATGCATTCTTCAATAATGACTTTATGATCAAAAGACAAAGCATGCAGTAATTTTCCCATAAAATCATTGGCCGATTCTACTTTTGAAATTCCCACCGAAGAGCCCAAATTGGCGGGCTTGATAAAGAAAGGGAGGCCTAACTGATCTTTAATAGCGGCAAAAGTTGTGCTGGCAAGTTGGTGGCGATGTACAATGACAAAATTTGCGATGGGTATGCCTGCATCTCGCAATAACCGTTTCATCACATCTTTGTCCATAGCAACCGCTGAACCCAAAACGCCTGCTCCGACAAATGGCAGATCAGCCATTTTCAATAAACCTTGAATGCAACCATCTTCGCCATAAGGGCCATGCAAAACCGGGAACACAACATCTAGACTTTTAAAACTATGTTGGCTATTAAACAACATCAAATTCTCTTGGTTTGAACGCGGAACAATCATTGCATTGATGCTTGAATGATGTAAAGATATCAGTTTGGGATCTAGAGTATCCAGCATACAGGCTGCATCTTTCTGATAAAACCATTCACCATTTTTAGCAATGCCGATTAAAATAGCCTCATATTTGTCTGGATTTAAAGCTGCGATGACATTACGAGCTGAGAGCAAAGAAATCTCATGTTCGCCCGACTTGCCACCAAAAATAATGCCCACTCGAATTTTCTGTTTCATCGTTTGTTACCTTGTTCCAAAGCTTGAGAGAGCTCTGGTATTACCTCAAATAAATCCGCGACTAAGCCATAGTCCGCTACTTCAAATATCGGTGCTTCTTTATCTTTGTTGATGGCAACTATCACTTTGCTGCCCAAAATGCCGGCAATATGTTGAATAGCGCCAGAGATCCCAAAAGCCATATACAGATTGGGCGCTACCACCTTGCCTGTTTGGCCAATTTGGTATTCGTTGCCGATAAAACCCGCATCCACGGCTGCTCGACTCGCACCCACAGCAGCTCCCAACTTCAATGCCAAATCATCCAAAAGTTTAAAATGATCGGCACTTTGTAAACCACGCCCACCGGAAAGGACCACTTTTGCCGATGCCAACTCGGGCCTGGTACTGGGTGTAGATTTTAACAGCATAAATCGGCTCTTGGCCACTGCAGGTCCTGGAGTTTTTTGAACCAGTAAGGCGGGACTTGCATGAGTTTCGACGTCTATCGGCTCAAAAGCGGTGTGTTGCACAGTCATTAAAATAGCAGAACCCGTTACCGACAGCGTTGCCAACACATGGCCCGCATACAGGCCACGGACAAAAGTATGGGGATCGACTATTTTAAGGACTTCAGCAAGGGGTGAAGCAGACAACTTTGCCGCTAAAAAGGGGATCAGGGTTTTGCCAAGGCTGGATGCCGAGGCTAGGACATAATGAAATTCATTTTGATAGGGCTTGATAAATTCTGCAAAATCAGCTGGCGTTAAGTGCTGGTAATAAACCGCATCACTCCACCATACCTGAGTCACCCCCCGAAGTAAGGCTGCTTCTTTGGCTATAGGCTCACAACCATGGCCCAATACCAAAATGACAATTTCTTGTTTCAGCTCAAGTGCAGCCCTGATCACCGACAAAGTTGCCGCTGTTAGCTGGCCGTTTAAATGTTCAGCAACGACCAATGTTTTCATGGCAAAACCTTAGCTTCATTGCGTAGTTTGTCGAGCAGCTCTGCTACTGAGCCAACCAGAACGCCGGCTTTGCGGCGCAGAGGTGGCTCTACCTGAAGGAGTGTGACAGCGGTCTTTAAGTTAAGGCTTACAAGCTCTGCTATCGGCAAAATCGTTAAAGGTTTTGTTTTAGCCTTGATAATTTGGGGCAGTGATAAAAACGCTGGAATATTTAATCTCAGATCGGCGGCCAGCACACAAGGGGTGGCTAAGCACCAAAGTTCCAGACCTTGATCGGTTTCAACAGTGACTTCAAACTCCCGCCTGTCACTGAACCATTGAACTTCAGAGACCGCATCGGCTAGTGGCCATTCTAAAAGAGACGCCAACATTGCAGCAGTTTGATGGCAATCATCATCTATCGCTTGTTTGCCCAAAAACACCAGATCTGCTTGTTCTTTTATAACCAAGGCCTGTAAACATTGAGCAGCGGCTAAAGCTGGGAAAACTTCGGGCGTTTCAATCAGCCAGGCTGAATCAGCGCCACGTGCTAAAGCGGCCCTTAAGATATCTTGGCAAGCCAAGCTACCCATGGTAACGGCAATGATTTCTTGAATGCAGCCTTTTTCTTTGAGGTTAACCGCTTCTTGTAAAGCAATTTCATCGAAAGGGTTCATGGCCATTTTAAGATGTTCAATATCAGGACCAGACTGATCCGCTTTTACCTGAACTTTAATATTGGGATCAACCACGCGTTTCACGGCTACAATACATTTCAAAGTTGGCTGGCTTGTCATTGTAAGTCCTTCTTAGCTGAGCTGACTGTATAGCATCCTAGAGCTTAATTAAAGTAGAGCAAACTTATTCTGTATGAGCTTTCTTATTCTAAACTAAATAAAAGCGCCATGTTGAGTCACACAAGCCATGCTGCAAAAAAAGACCCCGCATATTTTTGGCTTAGGCTTAAGAACACCGCATTATGCTGAAGTTTTAGCAACCAGCCTTGATGTCGATTTTTTTGAAATTGTCACTGAAAACTATCTTTACCCCGGTATATCTTTGAATTACTTAAAAAAAATCCAAGAGTGCTATCCCATCAGTTTGCACGGCGTGTCTTTGTCGATAGGCAATACTGAGCCTTTAAACTGGGAATATCTGCGAAAAGTTAAAGAGCTTGCAGCTCAAAGCTCGGTGATCAGCATTTCAGATCACCTCAGCTGGACTTATGCCAAGGAAACCTATACACATGACTTACTCCCTCTGCCCTATACCGAAGAAGCCCTGAAGCATGTGGTCGAGAGAGTAAAAATAGTTCAAGATTATTTAGGCCGACAACTTCTCTTAGAAAATGTCAGCAGTTATCTCAAGTTTTGTCATGAATCGATCAGCGAATGGGATTTTTTAAATGCCGTGGCCCAGGAGGCACATTGTTTTATATTGCTGGATATCAACAATGTCTATGTAAATAGCTTTAACCATGGCTTTGATGCCAAACAATATATTGATAGTATCGATATTCATAAAGTGCGCCAATTTCATTTGGGCGGCCATACCCATAAAGGCAGCCACATTATTGATACCCATGATGGGCCAGTCATCAGTGAGGTCTGGGATTTATATCGCTATGCGCTATCTCGATTTACTCAGACTGCAACCATCATCGAGCGAGATGACAAGATCCCCCCTTTAAGTGAATTATTGCAAGAATTGGCGTTTGCAAAGCAGATCTGTCAAGAAAGTTTGCAAACAAAAACCGCTACTGCAAGCTGCGTTTAGAAGCCAGTGCGGGAGCTCCCAACTGAAAGCCGACAATATACCGTTGTTGAATAAATTGGGGCAACAATTGCAAAACTGACTCAGAAGATAATGCAGAATCATCCAACATGGCTTCAAGATTTTTGTTGAGCAACAGAACTTTTATAAATTCTCTTTCATTGCTGTTTAAACGGCAAAAAATCACTGCTTCATCTTGCTTCACAATCAAAAGAGCAATCAAGCCTTGTTCTTGGTTTAAATCTAAAATAGGTACTTCAATCATATCTGGCTGATTTATTTGCCAAATCCTGTCTATCGGGAAATCAGACTCTATATAAAATAAACTAGGATTTAATTTAAAGATTAACTTGGCATGTTGTTCAGCACTTAGATTTTGAAACCGCTTCAGATCAAAGCCTGTAGCGTTATCAGCAATTGTGGCTCGGTGTATCAACCATTCTAATCTGGCTACATCCTTCATATAAATAAAATCTTTAAGGGGCGTAAAGTCAGCTATCAATGCAGCCATAGCATGGCCGTAATCATTGAGAATTTTAGCCGTATATGGCCATTGTTTGATATAAAGATCAGCCAGTTTCTCAAAATACTCAGAACCCAACAGGCGAGCCAATATGGGGTAAATCGCTTGTAAAGTTTTAACCAACGTGATGCGGGCATTGTTGTGATAAATCTGCGCCCTTTGAGCGGGCCATAAGTCATGATTCAATGCCACCAACGACAAAAAGGCAGTATCAAAACTGCCTTTTTTTATGCCTTCAGCAAACATGGCTTGCAGTGTTTTTAACTGCATAGGCTGATCTCTCGCTTACTTAACTGTACCGCCAACAATTTTATTACAAGTGCCAGGTGGTACTATAATCCAGGTGTCAGCATCGTTGTCTTTTGGAGAGTGTGCCGCACAGCTGTATTGGGGAGTAGAGCAGTCATTCATGCCCTTTTTAGCAACACCATAACATTTTTCCATGTTTTCAGCGCCATCGGCAGGTGCCGCAGCGGATACCTGAGCTGAAGCTGCAAGTCCAAGAGCTATGACTGCGCCTACGGTTAAAGGTATCATTTTTTTTGATTTTTTCATAAATTTTGATCCTAAAAAAGGTCGTAAATTCAATATAGCAGAAAATGACTATAATATAAAAAACCTGTTTTTATACTGACCATTCTGCAAAGAGTAAGATGATGATTCCCTTTCTCTTCGCCAGTATTTTAGGCAGTCTTTTAATCATGGGTAGTGGCAGATTTTCTTTCGACAAATTGATTCAAAAGCGTTACTCACAGTTCCGTTACTAAGAATCATTCAGGCTTGACCGAACGGCATCATAAAAATCTGTTTAATAGCCTATAAACGGGTTCATAATAAACGGGCTTATTTTTTAGCAAGAGTCATTATCATGGAGCAAGCGCTTAACTTTGACGTCGTTATTGTGGGTGCAGGCCCTGCAGGGCTATCTACAGCTATCAGGCTGGCCCAATTGGCAAAGCTTTACGCTCGCCCTTTAGAAATCTGCATTTTGGAAAAAGGCTCCGAAGTTGGCAGCCATATTTTATCGGGAGCCGTCTTTGATCCTCGAGCTTTAACCGAGCTGATCCCCGATTGGCTCAAGCTGGGAGCCCCCCTGGAAACCAAAGTGACTACCGATGCTTTGTTTTTTTTAACCAAAAACAACAGTTATCCTTTACCCCTACCACCTTCTTTAAAGAATGGCGGCAATTATATTATCAGTATGGGCCGTCTTTGCCAGTGGTTGGGGCGGGAAGCAGAAAAGCTGGGTGTGACTATTTTTTCAGGCTTTGCAGCCACCAGCCTTATGACCAATGAAGCAGGTCGAACCCTCGGGGTGATGACCGATAGCAAAGGCTTAGATAAAACTGGCCAGCCTTTGGCCAATTATCAAGCTGCGATGCAACTTTTTGCGTCTTATGTGGTACTTGCTGAAGGCGTGCGGGGCTCTCTGACCCAACAAGTGATCAAAGATTTTAAGTTACAGGGCAAATACCCACAAACTTATGCATTGGGTATCAAAGAGATCTGGCAAATACCGAAAGAAAATCATCAAGCGGGGCAAGTTTTCCATACCCTAGGTTTTCCAATGGAAGCACAGAACTATGGTGGTGCTTTTCTGTACCATTACGGTGAGCAAAAAATCTCCCTGGGGCTGACAGTAGGCTTAGATTATAAAAATCCAAGTCTAGATCCTTTTCAAGAATTGCAACGCTTAAAACTGCATCCTTTTATAAAAAAGCAATTGTTGGGCGGCCGGCGCCTAAGCTACGGTGCTAAAAGCCTCAATGAAGGGGGACTACAATCTTTGCCTCAATTGGTTTTCAAAGGGGGATTGATCGTTGGCTGTGCAGCAGGATTTTTAAATGTTGCCAGGCTTAAGGGTAATCATACAGCGATGAAGTCAGGCATGCTGGCTGCAGAAGCTTTATTTTCAGCTTTGATCAATGGTTGCCCCGAACTCGTTGCTCCATATGAAAAAACTTTAAAACAATCTTGGCTATGGCAAGAATTGTATACCGCGCGCAATGTACGGCCCAGTTTTAAATGGGGCCTTTGGGCTGGGCTGATTTATTCCGCCGTTGATCAATACCTGCTAAAAGGCAAGGCACCCTGGACCTTTGGCCATCAAGCTGATCACCTCAGTCTTAAAAAACAATCTCGTTGTAAGAAAATAATTTATCCCAAACCGGATGGTATTTTAACTTTCGACAAGCTAAGCTCGGTTCAGCTCTCCCATACCCATCATCGTGAAAATCAGCCCTGTCACTTGCAGTTAAAAGATCCCATGCAAGCAATAGAATTCAACTGGAAAAAATATGGTTCACCCGAGCAATACTATTGCCCCGCCAATGTCTATGAAATATTAGAACTCAATCATGAAGCGCCTCGCTTGCAGATCAATGCCGCCAATTGTTTGCATTGTAAAACTTGTGATATCAAAGATCCGGGTCAAAATATTAAATGGCAACCACCGGAGGGAGGGGGTGGGCCTCATTATTCTAATATGTAATTAAATCAAAGCAAGCCACTACCTGGTGCCTTAAAAGCTTTGCGTTCCTTGTCAGTCATAAAAGGATCCAGCGATAAAAAATTCACTTGATAGCTGTCATCTTTATGCTGTGATTGATCGCTGAGTAGCAAAGTTTTTTTGGCAGGCATGGGGGGGACAACAAAAATATTGGCAAAAAAATCTGCAATTGTATTAAAAAACCGTCTTAACAATGAATCAGAATGGCCTACTACAATGTGCAGTTCATCAGGGTGCTTTAAACTGCCTTGAAAGGCTTCTAAATACATAAAGCTTCTTTCAAAATGAGCACTCAGCATGCCTTTAATGGATTTTTCTACCAATTGCCCGCGCACAGGATCTGCACTTAATAACAATTCTGAGTTTAATGTCATATGTTCAACTGCGACTTTTAAAGCTAATCGGCCTGCATGTATGGTCGCAAGCTTTTCAGCCATGCTTTTAATCAAAGGGGCAATACCCACTGCCGCCAAAGGTGCCTTGGCACTCAAGCAATTGGGCCATTTTGATAATTGAGCAACCGTATGCATCATGCTGATATTTTTCCGCTGCATCCAGTCTTGAAATTTATGTTGGCTGTCTTTTAATAAGTAATTTCTTTCTTCATCTGTTTCAAGAAGGGCTGCTTGGTATTCTTCAAATAAAGCCTTCTTCTGCAATTCGAGCTCAGCGACTTTTCTATTTGACTCTTCCACAATATGCTGCAAGCTTTTCAGCTCTGCAGACTCTGCCCAAGGTTCTGCAGCCTCAAGATAATGAGTTAATTTCACCATAAGTTCATGTTTAAAAACGGAGTAAGCAGCTTCATCTATAGCCAGATCAATCCTTGCATGCAAAGGTTGTTCATTTAAGTAAGGTAATGATTCATCATTCGACGTTGTACTCATATCGACACCCACAGGCTCACCCGTCAAAAAATCTTTTAATAAGCTCCAGGCTTTACCAACCCCCTGCTCATGAATGCTTATTCCAGAAATAGTGTCGAAGGTTTTCATCGTTTCTTTGATCAGACGTTTTTTAAAATACTGAGCAGTCGCTATCAATGCGCTGGGAGCTTTCATGATTTTTGCTATTTTTACCGGGGGTACATTCTGATAGCGCAACATAAGACCTAAAAAAGGTTTGGGGCCTTCTAAGCCTTGTTCAATTTCAGCTTCACTAATCGCTAATTTATTCTGGGACAGCTCTTTAACCAGGAATGCTTTTAAGCTGGCTTTATCTTGGAAAGCATGCTTTAAATCAGTCTCACTGAATTTCATGCCGGTCCAAAAAAGAATACTTGGCAACCAAGCAGGTGGAAATAAATGAGTCACTTTTTGACCAGTTTTTAAAACAATATAATCAACAAATTTAGCTTGGGCCAATAATGCGTGTAAATTTACTTTGAATAATTCAGAATTTCCTCGGGTTTCCCATAATTTTTTTAAGTTATCAGACGAAAATTTCATACCCGTATGACGGGTCATTTTTTCTGATAGCAAGCCAAAACTATCTTTTTGAGCGGCAATGAGTTCTTCTACTGAGATGTCTACGCCAAACCAGCGGCTTAAATTACGGGTAATAGCGGTTGCAGCCATCTCTGCAGAGCCACTCATCATCGCTTGTAAATCGCTCTTTCTAAGACTGAAGCCTGTCAGATCTGCAATTTCATCAGCAATAAGCCCTAGGCCTATACCGCTTTTGCCCTGTTCTACAGCCCAAGATTTTAATTTGGCCTTAGTCGTGCCCTGCCTAATTTTTTCTTTCACATAAGCGGCATCTAAGATTAACTTTTTCATTCCAGCAGGGTTTTTTAAAGAGCGGCTCGTTGCTTCCTCGGTCACTTTCAGCTCACACCACTTGTCCAGTTTATCGCTGATTAAATAAGCAATGCCATGCTTTCCCAAAAGTTTATTATGAAAGGCAGCTAAGATTTTGTTATAATGGATCTCACCGACCCGCCCCACGCTGGCACCCAAAGTTTCTTTCATTTTGGAGGGCAAGGGATCTGGCAGTGCATCAGCTGCAAGACGAGCACAAGCTTCTAAGCTTTCTTCTTGAGTATTTTTATTCAAAGCATTTTTTATATCTACCAGGGTTAATCCGCGAGTACCCTCACCTTTCTTTAGTTGAACTCTGTTTAATATCCTTAAAGTACTGGGATTTTCTTCTAAATAGTTAAGCAGCAATTGTTGCTGTTGTTTTGAAGCTTGACTTGCCTGTTCTAAGGCCGACAACCATGACAACCATTGAAAAGCCAAATGAACCGTTGAACCACCCACAGATGCAGAACCTAGAGATTGATTGTATTTGAGATCAAAATCTAGAGAATAAAGCCACGACTCTGGCCAAGATGCTTCTTTGGGTAAGGCCGCATTCTGCGATTCAGCTTCTAAAAACTCATCGTCGCTATCTTTATCGCCTAAGGCTGCATCGACCCCTTCCATACCATCGGTCGGTAATGTTTCAAGCTTGGCTTGTAGGCTATTGATGCAAAGTTTTTCTAGCTGAACTTCTGCTTCTTTTTGACGACCATAAAACTCACCAAGCTTTCTGCCGATAAACCGAGAAGCAGCTGGCTGCTCGCCATTTTGCATTTCTTCTAGAAAATGGGTGAGATACAATGCCGGATCCCCCGAGTAAAGCTTGGATAAAGCACTTTTAGCTGAAATAAAAAACCCCACCACAGCCGGCGGTTGAGCTTGCAAGACTTCCACATGATGTTCTAGCTCAAAGAATATGTTATCCAAACTGGCTTTAAGTGGCACAATTGCCGCTGCCAATTCTAAAGCGGCTTTTTCAATGCGCAGGGCATCGAGTTCTTTATAATATTCTTTCAGATCGATGCGATGACCTCGAAGCTTGCTTTGTAAATCCCCTAGTTTGTGCTCCAGTGCCTTGATCCCAGTATTGTCTTCTTTAAAATGACCGCCTTCTATAAAGGTAGCCATGGTCTTTCTTTGAATAAATCGTTCTTGCTCCTTGCTGAAAAACGCCGGATCTTTGGAGATTTTCTTAAAAAAATTTTCTTTGGCTGAAGGGCTGGCTATAATTTTTAAAATTTCCTCACTGACTTTTTCGGCCTCTTTAAAACCTGCGTTAGCCAAATGATGAAAGCCTTCAGCCAATTGCACCAAAACGCCAAATTGAGCTTTTAAATGACCCAGAATCATAGCATTGCGTGCAAGCTGGCAGTCCAACAATTTTAAAGCGGGGCTAGTCATAATAGGGGTATCCACAAAACAGTGCTTATATAAAGACTCTGTAGAAGAACAAAAGTTTCCCATTAGGTGTGGCCACATTGAAATATATCGATGCCAGCCCTTAGAAGCAGGGAACACAAAACATTTGACAAATGCTTCGGAACTTGTCATTATCGACCGGCCTCTAAAAAAACAGGAGCAGCTATGCAACAGTGTACGGCGCCGCCACCCAGCTTACTCAGCAAAATGGGTCAACTTTTCTGGCCCGTCCATCGCAATGAATATCGAAGTTTCCTGCCTCTTTTCTTACTCTCTTTCTTAATCACCCTTGTTTATAATCTCGGAAAATCTTTAAAAATCACCCTATTGGTTACCGCACCAGGTTCTAGCCCTGAAGTATTGCCTTTTGTACAAAGTTGGGGCGTTATGCCAGCCAGTATTGGCATAGCAATCTTGTATTTTTATCTTATTAACCGCTATTCTCGAGAATCGGTATTTATTGGCATCACCCTGATATTTATGGGTTTTTTTTTGTCTTTTATCGGTATACTCTATCCCAATCGCACGGCATTAGAACCCAAATGGCTGCTTGATATTTTAGCTTCGAATCTGCCTGAGACCCTTAAAGGCTTTATATTAATGATTAAACTCTGGCCCTTATCTTTATTTTATATTCTTATAGAACTTTGGACCACAACCCTCTATGCAACCTTGTTCTGGGGCCTGGCCAATGAAACCACCACCATGAATCAAGCCAAAAGATTCTATCCTTTGTTTTCTTTTGCAGCCAACTGCACCGGAATTCTAGCGGCCCCGCTGGTCGTTTTGTTGACTCTTAAAAATCCAATCAAGCTCTTAAGCTTTGCCGGAGAAGCTTGGGAGCAATCCTTAACGCTCTATATTATAGCGATGCTTTGCACTTCTGGCCTTGTGATACTAGCGGTGCTGTTTGCAGTGCGCCAGAATCAATCAGCAACAGTTCATCTTGCTAGCCATCAGCCCAAATCCAAGCTGTCACTGATGGTCTCCTTGCGAAAGATCCTCCACGATCGGCAACTATTAGCCATAGCCATTCTGGTGATCACCTATAATTGGGTTTACAATTTAAGCGAAATCATATTGCTCCACTATCTGCATATCAAGTTTCCTCGACCTGTGGAATTTAACAATTATTTAAACTTTATATCGATGTTAACGGGTGTGATGGCCAGCATTGCTGCCCTAGCACTTTCCGGAAATATCCTCAGGCATTATGGTTGGAGAGTGGCAGCCTGGATCTCCCCTGTGGTTTGGGGATTAACCGGCCTTATTTTCTTTGCCTGCGTCTACTTCGAAACAGTTGCTAAAATTTATCATCTACCCTTACTCGGAACTATCGCGCTGATATTCGGCTCTGCACAATATTGCTTAGGTCGAGCCTGCAAATACTCGTTTTTTGACGATACCAAGGAAATGGCCTTTATCCCTCTGAGCAAAGAAGTCCAACGGCAAGGCAAGGCCGCCATTGATGGCGTGGGTGGACGCCTTGGTAAAGCCAGTAGTGCCTGGTTATGCCAAATACTTTTTGTCGGTTTTCACGGGATTTCAAACGCCATCCCGACTATGATGGTCTTGGTGTTTTTGGCTTTGGCCGGCTGGCTATGGGCGGTTGAAAAATTAAATACCAATTTAAGAAAAATCACGGAGAATTCAGCATAGTGCATGCACAGGCTGGCTTTTTCATTCAAGTATTTAACCATCAATCCGATATGCTACAAGTACACTTAAGTTTTTTTGATAAACCCCAAATCGCTAAAAATGCCAACAACAGCAACATAATTAAATACAAAAATGGCAGTGCAGTTTGTTGGCTATTCTGCCAAATAAACAAACACAGAACCGGCGTAGAGCCCGATAATACAGCCGAGCCCAAGGCATGTCCTAAGCTTAAACAGCGATAGCGAATATCGACTGGCATATGTTGCAATAAAAACACATTGCCGGGTATGTGAAAGAAGGTAAACACCAAAGCGGTTACATACAATAAAGAGGGAGGCAAGAAATGATTTGACAAACAGACCACATGAATACCTATCAGCAGGGTTAAAGTGGCTAAGGCATATAACAAGGTTTTTTGAGCGCCCAGTTTATCAGACAGCCAACCTGCCAGAGGCCCAAATAAAGTATAAATTAAAAGACTGACGAATAAATGCCTGGCCGCAACATCCATGGGCAATATTTTCAGAATCGAGTGTAAATAAGTATTTAAAAATACAAAATAAAAATGATAACTGCCCCCAACTGCACCACAGAGCAAAGCCACCCAACCCAAGGATCTCCACTGGGTTTTAAAAAACACTCTAAAACTATCATCCATTTTTTGAGGACGCTGTTTTTGATAAGCGCTAAATTCCGGAGTTTCTTCGAGATAACGTCGTGACCACAATACCCCTAAACCGAATAGGCCTCCAAGGATAAAAGGCAGACGCCAATAAATATGGGGAGCATGACTCTGAGAGACCAAACTGGCAGCAAAAGCTGCCAGGCAGATCCCCAAAGAACTGGCCAGACAAACAAGGCTATTGGCAAAGCCTGGATGCTTTTTTCCAACATGCTCTAAGACATAAATAGTCACGCCATCGTATTCGCCCCCAAGGCTCATACCCTGTAAAATTCTGCATAATAGCAACGCAGCAATAGCCCAAAGCCCCATACTGCCGTAACCTGGTAATATGCCTATTAAGGCTGTCGGTAAGGCAATGCCCCACATATTGATACGCAAACTCTTCACCCGACCTTGGGTGTCACCTAGGTGACCAAATAATAAAGCGCCTAGGGGCTTGGCCAAAGAGGCTGTTGCAAAGATCATCCAGGTTTGTATTAAAGGCAAGTTGCTGTCGGCGGCTTGGGCAGGGAAGAAATGTTCAGCAAGAAAAATGGCTAGAAATCCATATAAAGCATAATCATAATACTCCAGCAGGGTCCCTAATATGGCTACTATAATAACTTTGCTTTTTTTTGCCATCTATCATTCTATTTTTATTCAAAGTGTTATCAAGATGACATCTTGTGACTATCGGCCATCAACTCAAAATTCACCCGATTGCGCCCAGCATGTTTTGCTTGATACAAGGCAAAATCTGCGGCTTCTCTTAAGTCTAAAGGCTGGGTGAAAACACCCTCTTTACCTGCCAGCGAGACGCCAAAACTTGCGGTCACAAATTCGCTACAACCCGAACGACTATGCGGAATTTTCAAAGTTTCTATGGCTTGTCGCAAACGCTCTGCAAGCTGTGAAACTTGTTCTTGGCCTAAATTGCTGATCAACACACCAAAGGTTTCGCCTGAGATACGCGCTAAAAAAGCCGCTTGCGGTAAATTTATTTTCAGAGTTTCTGCAACTTGCTTAATGGCCAGATCTCCAGCTTCCGCGGCATAAGCTTGGTTATAAGCCTGAAAATAATCCAAATTCAATAAAATAAGACATAAAGAACTTTGACTGCGTTTCGCTTTAAACCATTCTCGCTCAAGATTGTCTTCAAAACTATTGGCATTGGCAATGCCCGTCATCACATCTTGCGTCACTCGCCCTTCCAAAGCGCGGTTGGCAACGACCAAGTCATGAGCCACCGTAAAAACCTGATCTTTTAAATCCATATGGCGCTGCGCTGCCATCAGCCGGGCTTTTAAACGAATCGGTGTTAAAGGCTTAGGCAAAAAATCATCAGCCCCCACCTTTATGGCAGCTTCAATCTCATCATCACTGAAGCTGGCCCCTAAGAGCACCAGGGGGTTCCAAAGCGCAACCCCACCCAATTGGCGGATTTGTTTTAGGGTTTCAAGAGCGGTCGGGCTACCGATATGCTTATCCACCAATATTAAGTCCGGACATTTCACCCGGCACAAATCTAAGATCTGTCGGCCACTTAAAGCTTCTTCAGCTTGGTGCCCTAGTTCCTCAATAAACTTAACTATAGTTTGGCGGTATGTACTGTCAGCATCAGCAATCAGAATGCGCATGCCCTTCCTCCCTTTAATCCTATAGTTTAGTCCCGCCTATGTTTTATTGCCTCTTCAATCAGTTCTTTGGCAGGAAGATACCCGGGCATCAGATGGCCGTCATCCATTAATATAGAGGGCGTACCGCGGACACCTAACTGTAAAGCCAATTGAAATTGAGCTTCAATTGGGTTGCTACAAGCCGCGGAGGTCACGGCTTCATTCAGCATGCTTTTTTCTAATGCCTTTGTTCTATCTGAGGAGCACCAAATGGCTTCAGCTTTTTTAAAACTCTCAGAGCCTTTGCCTTGGCGCGCAAAAGACATATAGCGCACTTCAATGCCAGCTTTGGTCAATGCGGGTATTTCTTCATGTAATTTTCGGCAGTAACCGCAGTCAATATCGGTAAACACCGTAATGCGTGCTTGGCGATGATCGGTTGTTGGAAAAATCACCATATCACTGTCTTTTAAGTTTTTTAACAGTTTAACGCGATTGTGGGTACGAGCGCTTTCAGTGATATTCCGCTCCTCCTGAGGCTTTTGTAAATCTAACATTTCCCCATGAAGGGCATAGCGGCCATCTTGGCTGACATACAAAATATTGGGGCCCGCTATGACCTGGTAAATATCTGCAAAAGGTGTCTTGGAAACTTCTTCGACTTTAACTCCCGGAAATGCCTGAGTCACTTTTTGCTGGATCTGATCCTCAATTTCGTCAGCACCCAGACCAGTACAAAAGCTTATCCCTAATAACGCTATCAGTCGTCTCATATCCCTTCTCCTTTCTTCTAGCCACGTGGATGGTGTTCTGCCAACAAAGCTTTGAGTCGAGCTTTGGCAACGTGTGTGTAAATTTGTGTGGTCGTTAACGAAGCATGGCCCAACAAGATTTGTACCACTCGCAAATCAGCTCCATGATTCACCAAATGGGTTGCAAAAGCGTGCCGCAAAGTATGTGGGGATAAGGCTTGGCTTATACCCGCAACTGTTGCATAGCGCTTGATGCGATACCAAAATGCTTGGCGTGTGAGCATTCGGGCATGAGTACTTAAAAAGGCAAGTTCACTGACCTGCCCTTTTAATAAATCATCACGCGCTTCATCAATATAACGTTTAAAAGCATTTTGTGCTTTTACGCCTAGAGGCAACATCCGTTCCCGCCGACCTTTGCCGACGACGCGGACCACACCTTGCCTTAGGTTAAACTGGCTCAAGCGCAAATTCAACAATTCACTGATACGAAAGCCACAAGCATACAGAAGTTCCAATAGGGCCTGATCTCGTAAGCCAATAGCAGTCGTCAACTTAGGAGCGGCCAATAAAGCTTCGACCTCGGTTTCGGCAAGGCTATGTGGTAAAGGTCGGCCCAGTTTGGGGCTTTCGATATGAAGGGTGGGTTCAGCCGTGATCAACTCTTTTTCTTTTAAATATCGATAAAAGGTTCTCAGGCAAGAGAGAAAACGAGCACTGGAGCGTAGATTGCTGCCCAGTTTTGCAGAACCAGCCAAATAGCGGCTGATATCAAGATGACTGGCTTCAATAAAAGAGGTTGATTCTTGCTGCAACCAGGTTTGCCATTTTTGTAGATCAGAGCGATAGGCACTCAGGGTATGAGTGCTTAAGCCTCGCTCTAACCACAAAGTTTCAATAAAAGCTTCAATGAGGCAGGCCACATTAAATCAAGCTTTAAGCCTTATCCTCAGTTTTAGCTTTATTATCAGCCTTACCAGGCCTATAAGATAAATCTTCACGAATACGAGCAGCACGGCCACTTAAACCACGTAAATGGTAGAGCTTAGCTTTGCGAACAGCACCACGGCGTTTAATCTCAATGCTTTTAACAACTGGACTATGAACCTGGAATACCCGTTCAACACCTTCGCCATGAGAAATTTTGCGCACGGTCATTGAAGAATTTAAACCACGATTGCGCTTGGCAATAATAACCCCTTCAAAAGCCTGGGACCGAGTCCGGGTGCCTTCTTTAACTTCAACCATCACAATCACGGTATCGCCGGTGCGATAATCGGGTAGATCGGTTTTTTTCTGTTCATTTTCAATAGCGTTAATTAAATTGCTCATACCTTACCTCTCTTGATCTTTAGGATCCATCAATAAATCCCTGCAACAACTTTTCTTCATGTTCACTCAAATGGGCTTTCGCCAACAAATCAGGGCGACGCAACCAGGTTCGACCCAACTGTTGCTTTAAACGCCATTGTTCAATAGCTTGATGGTGACCCTGCAATAAAACAGGCGGCACCTTTAAGCCTTGCCATTCTTCTGGACGGGTGTACTGGGGGTACTCCAAGCGTCCATCGACAAAAGATTCTGTAGCAGTAGAAGCTTCATTGCCCAATACACCCGGCAACAGGCGCATCAAAGCATCCATAATGACCAGAATCGCTGGCTCACCACCACTTAAGATGTAATCGCCTAGAGAACATTCTTCAGTTACTACGCTTTCTATAAAGCGCTGGTCGATCCCTTCATAGCGTCCGGCAATAAAAATCAAAGCTGGCAATTTAGCCCAAGCTTCAATGGTCGCTTGATTGAGCGGCTTACCTTGCGGCGACATATATATCACCGGAGCGGGTGCTGGCGCTGCAAGCTGAGCAGCCTTGACCGCCTCCCATAAAGGCTGCGGCTTCATCACCATGCCCGGTCCACCCCCATAAGGCCGATCATCAACCGTCTTATGGACGTCCTGCGTGAAGTCACGCGGATTATAACATTCAAAATGAAATATGCCAGTTTCAAGTGCTCGCTTGGTCATACCGCCCTGGCGCAACACTTGTAACATCTCCGGGAAGAGAGTCACTGCTGCAGACCACATTTAAAAGTCAGGCTCCCAACGCACGACCATCTGGCCTTCTTCCAGCTTTACTTGCAAAACGACTTCATCTAAATAAGGAATTAAACATTCCTCAGCCTCTGCCCCTGCTGGAACTACCCGCAAAACATCATTAGAACCGGTTTCTAAAAATCCTGTGACCGCACCTAAAACTTGGCCGTTTTCGGTTATCACCGTAAGACCCATTAAGTCACGCCAATAATATTCGCCCGGCGGCAAAGTCGGCAGAGCCTTAGAAGGCACCGCAATATGGCAATTGGTTAAAATGCTCACCGTTTCTGGGCTATTATAAGCAGCCACCTTAGCTACCCAAGCATCTTTATGAGCTTTTAAGGCATCCAACTTAAGCCTCTGCCAAGTTTGCTTGCTTTCAATATGCCAATGCGCTTGATAATTGACCAGGTTTTGCGGCGGCTCGGTAAACGAATAGGCATGTATCCAGCCATGCACTCCATAGGGAGCGCCCAGCCGACCGATAATAACCCAGTCCGACTCCGAAGTGCTCAAGTGAGCACGCTTATTTAAACCGCCTAAACCACTGGACAATGACTGAATGCTCTTAGGCAGCAGCACTGTCCCACTCTTTTAAAAGAGTGGCAACGCGAGCTGATGGCTGGGCACCTTGGCTCAACCAATATTGAATACGTTCGCTGTTAACGTGCAAACGTTTTTCCTGCCCCGCGGCAATAGGATTAAAATAGCCAACAGGCTCAATATGCCGGCCATCTCTGGCTGAACGGCTATTGGCCACCACTATATGATAAAAAGGCCGTTTCTTGGCCCCGCCTCTAGCTAAACGAATTACCACCATGCAAATCGATCCTCATAAGTTATTTTCTTAACCCATTAAATAGGGCCAGTCTCAAAGGGTTCCTAGTTTAGGGGAATTCATTTCAAAACACCAGCCTTTCACTATAATGCTGAACGAGAATAGCCAAATAAAGGTACATGTCCTCAATTTCCAGGTTTTCTTCAGCAAACTTCTGGGCATTCTGAATAATGGCCTGGGTTTTTTGAGGGCTTGCTTCGGCTTGCTGGATCGCTTGCAATAAAGCTTTTTCGTCTCGAACCGAAATATAGTGAACATTGGGGGCGATACCTTTATAGAACCATTGTTCTTGGCTGCTGGCATGCTTAAATACCAAGCAGTTGCTATGCAGTTGCCACAACAGCCTTTCCCAAGCACAACGAGCGCCGTCAATGGTTATTTGGTAGCGATACAAAAGATGCGCTTCCGGGGTGGTGAACCCTTGTGGATTGACATCATGCTGAGTAATTTGCGCGTCTATCAGCTGGGGATATTGCTGACTTAAACTCACCAATTGATGCCTAAACCCGGTGCTATCCGCATTGCCTCCGCGCCAAAAAACTTGATTGATTTTTTTTTCCCAAGGGAAAAGTTTAATCGCGTATTGAATTCGAGGCCTCAATTCAGTCCAATGACGCAGATTCATCCAATCTGGCATTAAAATTAAATCCTTTTCTATAGGAATGCTGACATCCTTGGCAAAGGCAAATATGGGTAAAGGTATTTTACTTTTCAGTCTGGGAACATCTTGAAAGCTTAAAATAAAATCAGTATTCGGTATGTAATGGTGGCTTGCCAAAAATTTAAAGACATTCAACATAGCTTTATAAGAGGCAAACTGAAGGATCTCCGGATCTTCAAGAGTCGTTTGAACCCATTCATCTCTAACAGAAAAATACACCAAACGATTATTTTTTGAGTTTTCCTGTTGATAATATTTCTTTAAATCAGCAATTTTAATTGTTTTAAAAGTGGCTAAATCTTGAGAAATTTGAGCCTGCGCCCAATGAGGTAAACCTTGCGCCAATTTGGCTTCAAGTTTTGATTCATCAAGAAAAGAACTGGGCTTAGACGGATGCCAACGCGCCCATTTCTTGACAACGAAAGCTACCACATTTAATTTGGTTAGAGGTGCAAGACTATTAAAAGAAACCCAAGAGAGAGCCACCACAGCGAGCACCACCACCATAAAACTGATTGTTTTTTTATGCATATATTCACCTATTAAAAATATGGAATCATTGAATCATGAGAGTTGCCCCTAGATCGCTCAAGTAGCCGCCTTTTTGCTGGGCCGTTATGGAGACTTAAGCCCACCCTTCAGCAAGCCTTATTTAATGAGTTTACCACTAGCCCCTGGCATCATGCCCATCAGATTCGTAGGCAAACGTCCACCCATGCCGCGCATCATATTCATCATGCCACCTTTGCCACCCATTTTTTTCATCATTTTTTGCATGCTTTGATGCTGTTTTAACACCTGATTCACATCGGCAATCTGTGTGCCTGAGCCTAAAGCAATGCGCCTTTTGCGCGAACCTTGGATCAGATCTGGAAAACGTCGCTCTTTTGCAGTCATCGAATTAATAATTGCAATCATCCGGCCAAAAGACTTGTCATTGGCTTTTTCGGCAACCTGGCTTTTCATGGCGCTAGACATCGAATTCATACCCGGCAATTTGTCCATTAAACCGGCAATGCCACCGAGATTCATCATTTGTTTCAATTGTTCTCGCAGATCTTCTAAATCAAAACCCTGGCCTTTTTGCAGCTTTTTGGCTAAGGCTTGAGCTTTGTTTTTATCGATATTTCGCTCAACTTCTTTGATCAGCGATAACATATCGCCCATATCTAAGATACGCGAAGCAACACGTTCCGGATCAAACAGCTCTAAAGCAGCCGTTTTTTCCCCAGTGCCGATAAATTTAATCGGCTGACCGGTCAGGGTGCTCATCGAAAGTGCCGCACCACCTCTGGCATCGCCATCGGTTTTAGTTAAAATAATACCGGTTAAAGAAATGGCGGCACTAAAGGCTTTGGCAGTCAGTGCTGCATCTTGGCCAATCATGCTATCGACCACCAAAAGGCTTTCTACTGGGTTTAATTGCCTATGCAGACCTTTTAATTCGCTCATCAGCGCTTCGTCGAGGTGCAAGCGGCCTGCAGTATCAACGATCAGGACTTCATAAGCGCCAGTTTTGGCTTGTTCTAAGGCCCGCACCGCAATGGCCAGCGGTTGTTCATTATCAAGAACGGCAAAGGTATCAATCCCAATATCCGCGCCCAGCTTATGCAATTGTTGAATAGCAGCAGGACGATAGATATCGGTACTGGCCATTAAGACTGAAAGCTTATGCTCTTCTTTAAGCCATTTTGCCAATTTGGCAGAGCTCGTGGTTTTTCCCGAGCCTTGCAAGCCAGCCATTAATATCACTCGAGGTGGTCGGCTATTTAAATTAATGGGTGCAGGACTGCCCCCCAATAAATGCACCAATTCTTGATGAACCAATTGAATAAAGGCCTGAGCGGGCGATAGGCCAGTAGCCACCTCTTGGCCCAAAGATTTATCAGTTAAACGACTTATAAAGATATTCACCACTTCAAGAGCGACGTCTGCTTCAATTAAAGCTTTGCGCACTTCTCGAACGCTGTCCTGAATGTTATCTTGACTAAAGTGAGCTTGGCCACGTAAGCGTTTAAATGTGTCGCTTAACCGCGAGCTCAGGTTTTGAAACAATGACACGGGTTATTCCTTTTAGAGTGGACCTAATTCAGTATTTCAAATTATGCGATGATATGACCGAAGAGACAATCATTTTGCCATTATGACCGTTATGTTAATTAGCTTAATAACTTCGTTTATATACTTGACCGCAACTGGGCTCTTGCTGCGATCTATCTATAAAAAAATTCCTTTAAACCATCAAGGCTTACAAGCTTGCTCTTTAAGCGCCCTATTTTTGCATGCTTATCTTTTATATCTCAGCATCGATACAGCCCAGGGGCAGAATCTCAGTATTATCAACATGTTGTCCTTCTTTGCCTGGTTTGTTTTGCTGTTCGTTAAACTCAGCGCTTTTGTCATGCGCAAGCAAGATTCGCTATTGGTTTTTGTCATGCCGCTAACAGGTGTATTGGTATTGGCAGCCGCCTTCTGGCCCGGCTATTCTTTATTTCAAACCAGGCTTTACCCACAAACCTTGCTGCATATTTTTATCTCGATTTTAGCCTTTGGACTTTTAGCCGTAGCAAGCTTGCAAGCCGCAGCATTAGCCTGGCAAAATCAACGCCTGCGTCACAAAAAGTTAACTGCCTTTAACCTTCCCTTACCCCCGCTGCAAAGCTTACAGCTGTTGTTATCACGACTTTTGGCCTATGGTTTTGCACTATTAACGGTCTCCTTGTTAAGCGGTTTCTTGTTTATGCCCAATTATTTTAAAATTCACCCGGGCAAAACAGGTTTATCCTGCCTTGCTTGGTTGATTTTTGCTCTTATCTTAGCCAAGCAGCGTCTTGCAGGATGGCAGGCTGCAACACTGGCTCGTTGGACTTTATTCGGCATGACTTTATTGGCCAGCGGCTATTTTGGCAGCAAACTTTTTATCTAGACCAACCTTTAAGGAAAAACCTTTTGCAAAATTTATTTGATCTGATTGCCAAATATCTGCCAATAGAAATACTCTGCTGTATTGTACTGGTGCTGGTTTTATTTTTAGCCTTTTTCTCAGCCAGCGAAATCGGCATGATGTCTTTAAATCGCTATCGCTTGAAACATCTGGCTAAAACCGAACCCTGGGCTAAACGGGTGCAAAAACTATTACAAAGACCCGACAGATTGCTCGGCGTGATTCTTATTGGAAATACCTTTACGACCACTGTGGCCTCAACCTGTGCCACTCTGATTGGAGCGCAACTGGGCCACAGCTTAGGGATAGCTTTAGCGCCTCTAGCGCTGGCTTTATTGTTACTGATTGTGGCAGAAACTTTACCCAAGACCTTAGGTGCTTTAAAGCCTGAGCGTACCGCCTATTATACCGGTTGGATCTTAAATGGCCTCTTGTGGATCCTGTATCCCTTGGTGTGGCTGGTCACAGAAGCCTCCAATGGTTTACTGCGACTTTTTGGAGTGCGACAATTACTCAATAGTTCAAGCGAATCTCTAAGCCGAGAAGAATTACATATGGTGGTTCGAGAAGCAACTGGCCTCATTCCCAGTAATCACCAAACCATGCTGCTCAGCATTTTGGATTTAGAAACCCTCACCGTCGATGACATCATGATCCCCAGAAATGAAGTCAAAGGGATTGATATCGATGAAGACGAAACCACGTTCATTAGCCAATTTTTAGAAACTGAGCATAATCTTGTCCCTGTCTATAAAAATGATTTAGATGACATCTTAGGATTTATTGATGCACGCAAACTGGTATTTCTGTTATCGAACCAAGAATTTACCAGAAAAACTTTAATCACCGCTCTTGAAGAGCCTTATTTTGTACCTGAGGGTACCGCATTACCCACCCAACTGCGTCATTTCCAAAAAGATAATCGGCGCACGGCAGTGGTGGTGGATGAATATGGTGATGTCGTAGGCATTTTAACCTTAGAAGACATTTTAGAAGAAATCGCTGGCGAATACGCCAAAGATATTGCGATTATCACTCGCAATATCCAAGCTCAAGAAGATGGCTCTTATTTAGTAGATGGCTCCTTAAATATTCGGGATATCAACCGTCTACAAAGTTGGAAGCTACCGACCGATGGGCCAAAAACATTAAGTGGGCTTATTATTGAATATTTAGAATCCATTCCTTCGAATGGTAGCCAAGTCTCTATTGCTGGTCATCCCATTGAAGTGGTTACAGCACAAAATAAAACTGTCAAAACAGCTCGGATCTCACCGCGCATGAAGCCGGAGGGAGAAGATAGATCTTTGGACGAATAGAGGACAAAATATATATGCAGCATCAACCCATACTCAAGTCTTTAGCGCTCAGTGAAACCAAAATCCTTTATTATGGCGTTCACCAACGTCCCTATGGCAAATTTTTATTGATCAGTACGGATAAGATGATAGTCGGGCTTTATTGGCTCAAAGATCCTGAGCTCTCAACCCTCAATAAAATCAAGCTGATGTTTCCATCTATTCAATTGAAGCGCCATCAAAGCTTAACAAAAAGACTGATTTTATCTGCCGAACAGGATCATCCTCTATTGGCGGTTTCAGGCACGGATTTTCAAAAAACAGTCTGGCAAGCTTTAATGGCTATCCCAAAAGGCTCCAGCAAAACTTATCAAAATATTGCCAATACAATTAAGCGGCCCACAGCAGTACGGGCTGTCGCCAATGCCATTGGCAAAAATCCGATTTGCTATTTTATTCCCTGCCATCGAGTGATTCGAACCGATGGTGGCCTTGGCGGCTACAGTGGTGTAGGGGGACTCGCAAAAAAAAAGGCACTGTTACAAGCCGAAGGCGTTTTTACAGTAAAAAAATAGGGATTATTTTTTATTCTTAGAAGAATAAAGACTCGCAGCAAGCCCTAGACCGCCCGCTACCACGGCTGAAAATTTAACAACGTTGGGCGCTCTGGAACTGGCAGCATAACCCAACAATGCACCACTGACTGTATTGAGCAGCAATCTTAGATAAGCACGATGTTCTGGTACGGTTACCGGAGTTTGAGGAGCAACTGCTTCGATGGTCGGTTCTAACATATCATCTTTCAAGCTTACAAACTGAGGCTTGCGGGTTTTATGATCTTGTTCCAAGTTTTTCTTTTCATCATGCAAAGCCACAACAAGCCTAGCTGCCTCTTCTAAGCTCTTTTCACATTGGCCAATAACTTCAATAAACTGATTATTTTCCTCGATAAGTTTAGCCGTTGTTTGCTCTAATTTTTTTATTTTCAGTTTATCTTGAGAAGCTTCAAGAGGGGTATAACCCCCCGTGGGTTTTTGTTGCACCTTAGGCTGGACTTGCGAATTTAATTCAACCTCTAACTTATTAATCCGTTGATGTAAAGAGTCTAGTTCATCGGTATTTTTAACTCGTTCCTTGCTTAACAACTTTTGAAGTTTATCTATAGCCGCTTGAGATCCTATCGTCTTTCTAGCTAATATCGTTTCAAGATGTTGCTCTGCAGACTGTTTATTTGTTTCGATGTCTGTTAAAGCTTGCTGATAATTCTTATGAAGGGCTGCCAATTTTTCTTTTAAAAGTTCATTATCAGCTTGAAGGCCTTTAGCATATTTTTCCGCAAACTGACGGCGCTTTTCTAAAGAATTAATTTTAGGCGAAGAATGGCCTTTTTCAGCCTGCAGTTGGCTGAGCTGCTCACCCTGAGACCGCAAATCATCATTGGCTTTTTGCACTTCACCTTCTTTAAATGTATGTTTATTTTTCAGCGAAGCTAAATCTTTTTGAAGTTTTTGCAATTCTCTAGTGATGTCTCTAATAGTGGCTTTTGATTCAACAATCGTAAACTGATTTACAGTTTCATTGCGATTGCGCATAGCTTTAAATAAATTATCTAATAGGTTTTGATCTTCATCTTGAAAGCATTCTTTATAATCAGACAAAGAAGCATTTAAATTTTCAATGCTCTCTTCTTTAGAAAAATCAGTATTTGGCAGATTTTCCTGCAATTGCTCCTTATAGCTTTCAAGCTTACTGACAAGCTTTTCAATGATGGATTGTGCTTTGGTGGCTAGTAAATTTGCTCGTTCGCCACCTAGGCTTTCTGAAGCCTCTTGCAATTGTTCTCGAAAGACATCACTATTTGGCAAATTTATCAGTTTATAGACCACCTGCTCTGCGAGTTTCATAATATTTGGATCTTGGTCGAATAATTCGCTCTGTAAAGTTGGCATAGATACCCCATCACTTAATATTTGCTGCTGTATGAGGTTTAGAGTACGAGAGTGATGAAAAATTCCCCAGCCTTGAAATATTTTTTGGCATCAAGCCCTGTAGGCAGCAGCCTTAAGTTAAGGGCTTAATGGCTTGATATAAGAGGATTTCTTATGATAACGGAAGAAAGTGGACCCTATCGAAAAATTAGACACCTAAAAACAGTGAGAAAAATATGTTTTTAATCCTTAACTTAAGGCCATTGCTTTGAGGTATCTTTCAAACCGCCAGAGACTTCGAATCATTCCACAATCAGTTGAATTTAATGAGCGATAATGGCTGCCAGCCAAGATAGGTTCTTATATGCAAGGTTGTTCAGCTTGGGAGATCAAGCAGGCTTTTACCAGCTACCACAACCCTCAGGGAAATGCTGATACCAAGCGGTTTATGCGCAGCCTAAAAGAAGAGCGGGTATGGCTGCAAGAATGGCGCAGCGTCGAACGTTCTCAAGGCTTTAGAGGCCCGGATACAGGATCACAACGCCAATTATTTACATTCGGCTTTGGGTTATCAATCGCCAAACAAGTTTGAACAACCTTATGGCCAAAAGACTCTCTTAGCTTACCCTTGACGAAATGGGAAGCATTATAGCAAGATATGTTGACTTTAATACTTGGCCTTTTATGAGTGGATGTTTATCCCATCATATTGCTCTCAACCCAGCTATTACAAGTATCGAACCTTTGTAAAACAACTAAGGTTAATTGCTAATTTTATGGCTTGTTATAGTTATGGCTAATTTAAGCCATTATAAAAAATTTTATTTTTTTCAAAATTATAAGGACTCTTTTATGCCAGCTCAGTCATCTTCTTCAAGCTCGACATCTTGCCTTTCTTCGCCAGAGCACATCCAGAAATTAGAACAAATTTTTCAAGACTGGCAAAAGAAGTCTGCTGACTATCGCCTTCAACATTCAAAACACTTACCCCTATCCCAAATAATGAACGATAAGGATTTGCGCAATTTTCTTTCCACACATGAAAGCAATTTATTAAATCAAATTCTTGACGACGAAATAAATTTCAATTTAGGGCTTGCTTCTGATCAAGGAATTAGCCAACCGCTATTACTTGCTTTAATCCTCTTAAAAGAGGGAAGATCTCGCTTTAACCCTAAGCTTATCGCTCAGATAACCAAGGAAAGCTTAAATCAGGTTATTCAAAATGGAACATATGCAGGATACTCCCCGCTTTTTTGGTTAACCGCCACTCCTGAAGGGCGAATGATTCTCGGCAAGCATCCTGAGCTTATCGCTCAGATAACCGAGGCTGGCTTAAACCAGATTGTGACAAATGGAGAAAATGAAGGAGAATCTCCGCTTTTTTTGTTAACCCGCAATTCTGAAGGGCTGCGCCTACTCGACAAGCATCCTGAACTTATTGCTCAGATAACCAAGGAAAGCTTAAATCAGGTTATTCCAAGTGGAACATCTGCAGGGGAATCCCCGCTTTTTTGGTTAACCCTCACTGCTGAAGGGCTGATCTTCCTCGACAAGCATCCTGAGCTTATCGCTCAGATAACCAAGGAAAGCTTAAATCAGGTTATTCGATATGGAGAACCTGCAAGGCAATCCCCGCTTTATTGGTTAACCCGCTATTCTCAAGGGCTGAGCTTCCTCGACAAGCATCCTGAGCTTATCGCTCAGATAACAAAAGAAGGCTTAAATCAGGTTATTCCAAGTGGAGCATCTTCTGCAGGGGAATCCCCGCTTTATTGGTTAACCACCACTTCTAAAGGGCGAATGATTCTCGATAAGCATCCTGAGCTTATCGCTCAGATAACCAAGGAAAGCTTAAATCAGATTATCCAAAGTGGAGCACATGCAGGATACTCTCCGCTTTACTGGTTAACCGCCACTCCTGAAGGGCTGAGCCTACTCGACAAGCATCCTGAGCTTATCGCTCAGATAACCAAGGAAAGCTTAAATCAGGTTATCCAAAGTGGAGCACATGCAGGATACTCTCCGCTTTATTGGTTAACCCGCCGTCCTCAAGGGCTGAGCTTCCTCGACAAGCATCTTATCGCTCAGATAACAAAAGAAGGCTTAAATCAGGTTATTCCAAGTGGAGCATTTTCTGCAGGGCAATCCCCGCTTTTTTGGTTAACCGACACTTCTGAAGGGCGAGCTATTCTAGACAAGCATCCTGAGCTTATCCATATGATAACACCGGAAGGCTTAAATCAGGTTGTGATAAGTGGAGATTTTGCAGGAGAATCCCCGCTTTTTTGGTTAACCGCCACTCCTAAAGGGCAAGCTCTTCTCATTAAATATCCTGGGCTTATCGCTCAGATAACCAAGGAAAGCTTAAATCAGGTTATTCCAAGTGGAGAAGATGCAGGAGAATCGCCGCTTTTTTGGTTAACCGCCACTCCTGAAGGACGAGCTATTCTTGCCAACCATCCTGGGCTTATCGCTCAGATAACCAAGGAAAGCTTAAATCAGGTTATTCCAAGTGGAGAAGATGCAGGGGAATCCCCGCTTTTTTGGTTAACCGCCACTCCTGAAGGGCGAGCTATTCTCAATAATCCTAAACATTTTGAGCTTATCGCTATGATAACCAAGGAAGGCTTAAACCAAGTTGCTTCTAGTGAGGAATCCAAAGGAGAATCCCCGATTTATTGGTTAACCGCCGCTTCTGAAGGGCGAGCTATTCTCAATAATCCTAAACATTTTGAGCTTATCGCTATGATAACCAAGGAAGGCTTAAACCAAGTTGTTTCTAGTGAGGAATCCAAAGGAAAATCCCCGCTTTATTGGTTAACCCTCACTCCTGAAGGGCGAGCTATTCTCAACAAGTATCCCGATGAGCTTATCGCTCAGATAACCGAGGCTGGCTTAAATCAGGTTATTCAAAGTGGAGCATATGCAGGACTCTCTCTGCTTTTTTTGTTAACCGCCACTGCTGAAGGGCGAGCAATTCTCGGCAAGCATCCTGAGCTTATCGCTAAAATAACGAACGATGAGGCTAAACAGACAGTCTTCAAGGCTTTCCAACAGCACCCAAATGAGGAATATTCTGGGTATGGGTTGGCTTACTGCCATGAGAAAGGCATCGCCTGTCCACTAAATAAGGCCCGAGCTTTATTGCTTTATCTTAAAGCAGCCAATGCTGGGATATTAGAAGCCAAGTTAGCCTGTGCTCGGCTGTATGAAGAAATGTCACAAGTTAAGGAAGGCTTAAATCAGGTTATTCCAAGTGGAGCATTTGCAGGGCACTCCCCGCTTTATTGGTTAACCTCCACTGTTGAAGGGCTGAGCTTCCTTGACAAGCATCCTGGGCTTATCGCTCAGATAACCGAGGCTGGCTTAAATCAGGTTATTCAAAGTGGAGCATTTGCAGGGCACTCCCCGCTTTATTGGTTAACCCGCCGTTCTCAAGGGCTGAGCTTCCTCGACAAGCATCTTATCTCTCAGATAACAAAAGAAGGCTTAAATCAGGTTATTCCAAGTGGAGCATCTTCTGCAGGGGAATCCCCGCTTTATTGGTTAACCTTCACTGTTGAAGGGCTGAGCCTACTCTACAAGCATCCTGCGCTTATCGCTCAGATAACCAAGGAAAGCTTAAATCAGGTTATTCCAAGTGGAGCACAGGCAGGGCGCTCCCCGCTTTATTGGTTAACCCTCAATTCTCAAGGGCTGCGCCTACTCGACAAGTATCCTGAGCTTATCGCTCAGATAACCCAGGAAAGCTTAAATCAGGTTATTCCAAGTGGAGCATCTGCAGGGCTCTCCCCGATTTTTTGGTTAACCGTCACTCCTGAAGGGCTGAGCTTCCTCGACAAGCATCCTGAGCTTATTGCTCAGATAACCAAGGAAAGCTTAAATCAGGTTATTCCAAGTGGAGCATATGCAGGGCTCTCCCCGATTTTTTGGTTAACCGTCACTCCTGAAGGGCGAGCTCTTCTCAACAAGTATCCCGATGAGCTTATCGCTAAGATAACTAAGGAAAGCTTAAATCAGGTTATTCCAAGTGGAGCATGTGCAGGGCTCTCCCCGCTTTTTTGGTTAACCGCCACTGTTGAAGGGCTGAGCTTCCTTGACGAGCATCCTGGGCTTATCGCTCAGATAACCGAGGCTGGCTTAAATCAGGTTATTCCAAGTGGAGAACATAAAGGGAAATCCCCGCTTTATGAGTTAACCTCCACTCTTGAAGGGCTGTACCTACTCGACAAGCATCCTGAGCTTATTGCTCAGATAACCAAGGAAAGCTTAAATCAAGCTATTTCAAGTGGAGCATATGCAGGATGCTCTCCGCTTTATTGGTTAACCGACACTGTTGAAGGGCTGCGCCTACTCGACAAGCATCCTGAGCTTATTGCTCAGATAACCAAGGAAAGCTTAAATCAGGCTATTTCAAGTGGAGCATATGCAGGATGCTCTCCGCTTTATTGGTTAACCGACACTGTTGAAGGGCTGCGCCTACTCGACAAGCATCCTGAGCTTATTGCTCAGATAACCAAGGAAAGCTTAAATCAGGTTATTCCAAGTGGAGCATTTGCAGGGCAATCCCCGCTTTATGGATTAACCCGCCGTTCTCAAGGGCTGAGCTTCCTCGGCAAGCATCCTGAGCTTATCGCTACAATAACCAAGGAAAGCTTAAATCAGGTTATTCCAAGTGGAGAACAGGCAGGGCAATCCCCGCTTTATTGGTTAACCTCCACTCCTGAAGGGCTGAGCTTCCTCGACAAGCATCCTGAGCTTATCGCTCAGATAACCCAGGAAGGCTTAAATCAGGTTATTCAAAGTGGAGAACAGGCAGGATCCTCCCCGCTTTTTTTGTTAACCGCCACTCCTGAAGGGCGAACGATTCTCGGCAAGCATCCTGAGCTTATCGATAAGGTAACCAGCGAAGAGGCTAAGCAGCAAGTCTTCGAGGCTTTCCAACAGCACCCAAATGAGGAATATTCTGGATATGGATTGGCTTACTGCCTTGAGAAAGGCATTGGTTGTCCTGATGAAGTTGAATCCACAACAACTTCTTCCTCTTCCATTAGTTCTTCGGATCCTGAGCCTGTTGCAACTAGACTATCTCAGTTACGGGCTAAGCTGAATACGCTTAGCACTAGCCCTAAGTTAGAGCAGTCAACTTCATCCGCCCCTCCCCCTGTTATATTAAGCTCT